>BNJU01005150.1_pt1 | contig 164040 bp, 247 predicted proteins | sample 8539281 | NCBI WGS metagenome assembly BNJU01 (sample SAMD00202456, study PRJDB9452) | human saliva metagenome | isolation source: human saliva | place: Japan | reverse complement strand
CAGTTACGTATTGTTCCAACATCAAGAGTTGAAGAATTTCGTTACGTTTTTTCTCACCACCTGAGAAACCTTCGTTGAGGTAACGCTCTGCCATTTCTTCTTTCATGTTGAGCAATTCCATTTTTTCGTCTAACTTAGTGATAAATTCACGAACTGAAATCTTCTCATCATCTTCTTTACCAGCATTCATAGCTGCACGAAGAAACTCAGCATTTGTAATCCCAGGAATTTCTGATGGATATTGCATGGCAAGGAAAAGTCCCATACGCGCACGCTCGTCCACTTCCAATTCAAGGATGTTTACACCGTCAAACAAGACTTCACCTTTAGTGACTTCATAGTTTGGGTTCCCCATAATAGCAGCTGAAAGAGTAGACTTACCGGTACCATTTGGTCCCATGATAGCTGCAATTTCTCCTGTTTTAAGAGTCAGATTGACCCCTTTTAAAATTTCTTTTCCTTCAATTTCAACGTGAAGATCTTTGATCTCTAATACTGACATGATTGTTCCTTTCTTTTCATCCTTTTTACTGTATTTACCTGAAATTTAACCTTTTTAAATCCCTAGAAAAAAACACGGTAAAATGTCAATAAATATACCTTAATAGTATAACAAAAAGCCTAAAAAGGCTTTGATTTTTGTCTAGAAGCTAGAGCTACTTCTTCCCTTGAAAAATGATCATCTATAGCGCTCACAATTTTACCCATGATATAACTCACGCGAAAAATTTCTCAGGATCAAAATAGCCCAAAAGCAAGGCCACGATATACCGTTGCTCCATGATGGATTCATTAAAGAAATAAGTCTCAGCAGCAGTAAATAAGGCCATGATAATAAATTGTTGTCTGTTCATAGTCTTTTACCACAATTTCCTTTTTAGTCTTCTGCTATGGTCACTTTATCTGCTAAAAAAATTCAAAAGCCTTGAGGAAGTATGGACTCTTCGGGTTCTTCCTTATTGACTTGTTCTTGAGAACCTTTAGCTCTGCTTGAAAATGCAGCTCGAACTTCCTTCCATTCTTCCATAGAAATAGCAAGAATCTCTGGAGAAAATCCAGCAGCACGACTAAGAATATTGCCAAACATGGTGTTGAGATTGTCTCGTTTCATGGTTTGACCAGCATTGAAAATTCGATTCAAAAAGCCAAAAATCGCATGATGTTCATTAGCAGCAACTGGTTGAGAACCAGCCAAGAGTGCCTTATCTGGTCCTGATAAGCTTTCGATGACTTCTCCCCAAGCATTCTGAAGACGGATTAAGTTTTGACGGGCTAAGTCTGGATTTTCTACTGCTTCTTGAAGAATAGACTGCACCTTATTTCGGTCTACACGATAGATTGACTTACTGTTAGTCGGACGACTTGGTGTAGAAACAGTTTGTTTTGGGGATTAGAACCAACATTGGCAAGAGCTTGTTTCAATCGTGCAACTTCTTCTCGAAGAGAAGATAGCTCTTCAGCCACTTCACCTGAAAGTTCTGGTTGAGAATCAATTTCTGCTAAACGAATGGTCATCATTTCAGCATAAATCTTAGGTTGTAAGCTAGCCTTAATATCAGCTAGACTTTTAGTAGCAAGACTAATCATCTCAAACAAGACATCCTGCGGAAGTTCTAAGTTTCTCTCAAATACATCACTATGGTGAGTATTTTCTCCACCTGCTTGAACAATTAAGATATCACGTAGGTATTGTAGTAAATCGACTACAAAACGTGTCATGCTCTTCCCATTCTCAAAGATTAAGTCCAGATTTTCTAAGGCAGGTGTTACATCCTTTTGAGCTAAAGCAGCCACGTAATGATCTAAGGCACTTAGACTAATAGTACCCGTAATTTCTTCTGAAACAACTGTTGTAAGAGTAGGTTCTTGTGTTAAGCTTAATGCTTGGTCTAGAATTGACAAGGCATCCCGCATCCCGCCTTCAGCTCGTCGAGCAATAATTTCAACAGCTTCTGTTTCGTAATCAATCCCTTCCTTTTCCAAAATCTGGAAGATATGATCACGAATATCCTGAGTCTTAATGGACTTAAACTCGAAGCGTTGAACACGAGACAGGATAGTTGCAGGAATTTTATGCAACTCTGTCGTTGCCAGAATAAAAACGACATTTGGAGTAGGTTCTTCCAGTGTTTTCAAAAGTGCGTTAAAGGCACCTGTTGAAAGCATATGGACCTCGTCAATGATATAGACCTTATACTGAGCTATACTTGGAGCATAGGTTGATTTATCACGGATATCACGAATTTCATCAACCCCATTATTAGAAGCAGCATCCATTTCGATAACGTCTTCTAAACTTCCTTCCGTTACAGCTTGACAGATATAACAGTTATTACAAGGTTCTCCCCCTACTTGATTAGGGCAGTTCATAGCCTTGGCAAATATTTTGGCTACACTGGTTTTACCAGTTCCACGAGGCCCTGAAAATAGGTAGGCGTGACTAATCTTATCCTGCTCCACAGCCTGTTTAAGTGTTCGAGCAATAACATCCTGGCCCACTAACTGTGAAAAATTTTGACTTCTATATTTTCGATAAAGCGCCTGATACATTATGCTTTCTCCTCAAACATTGAAAATTTCCATTCTGTTTTATCTAGTAAAATGGACACAAACTCTTCTAAATAGCGTTGATCAATTTCATCATAATCATCTACATGAGATGAGTCCAAATCTAATACACCCAGAAGCTGTCCATTTTTTACCATCGGAAGTACGATCTCGCTACGAGCACTACTATCACAAGAAATATAATTTGGATAAGTCTTCACATCACCAACGATAACCGTTTGACGGCTAGCCGCAGACTCTCCACAAACGCCTTTCCCAAGTGGGATTCTAACACATGAGACTCCACCTTGAAAAGGCCCTAAAATAAGCTCATTTCCGTCATATAAATAGAAACCTGCAAAGACAGTACGAGGAAAGTTCATTTTTAAGAGAGCACTGGCATTTGATAGATTAGCCAACACATTGGTCTCACCTTCTAAAAAGTGCAGTGAGCTGAGCATTTGACCATTTGATAAATTGATTCTTTTTTTCGGAATATAACATAAAACCATTATATCAAAAAAATACTAGTTGAAAAAGAAAAAAATCCCTTGTTTTAACAACAAAGGATTTGTAATTAAATCTGATTGATTAAAGTTCGATGTCTCCGAACAAGTCAGCCATTGAGAATCCAGTTTGTGTTTCTGGAAGTTCAAAGTCACGTTTTTCTTGACGTTTTGGACGACGTGGACGTGGAGCACGTTTTTCTTCGTTTTGTCCTTCTTCTTGAGCTGGACGTTCTTCAAGAGCTTTGATAGAAAGTGAAACGCGTTCTGCATCAGCATTAACATCAAGAACTTTAACAGTAACTTCTTGACCAACTGTAAGAGCTTCTTTTGGATTTTCAATACGTTTGTGTGAAATTTGTGATACGTGAACAAGTCCATCGATACCTGGCAATACTTCAACAAATGCACCGAAGTCAGTCAAACGTTTAACTGTTCCTTCTACAACGTCACCTTTAGCCAATTTTTGCTCAACGCCATCCCATGGTCCAGGTGTTGTTGCTTTAAGTGAAAGTGATACACGTCCTTCTTCTTCGTTAAGATCAAGGATTTTCACTTCAACTTCTTCACCAACAGTTACAACTGATTTTAGGTGAAACGTTACGTTCGTGTGACAATTCAGTCAAGTGAACCAATCCATCAACACCACCAAGGTCGATGAAAGCACCGAAGCTTGTGATACGAGCAACTTTACCAGTTACTACATCACCAGCAGCCAATTTACCGAAAACTTCTGCACGAGCTGCTGCAGTAGCTGCTTCTACAACTTCACGACGTGAAAGGATGAAGCGGTTTTCTTTAGGGTCAACTTCTTTGATTTTAGCTTCAAATTCTTGACCTACAAAACGCTCAGTGTTACGTACGAAACGAGTATCCAACATTGAAGCTGGGATAAATCCACGCAAACCTTCAAATTCTACTGAAAGTCCACCTTTAACAGCGCGAGTTCCTTTAACTGTAACAACTTCTTCTTCGCGTCCTACAAGTTTGTCCCATGCTTTGCGAGCTTCAAGGCGTTTTTTAGATACAAGGTATGTTACTGTATCAGTATCTTTACCAACTACTTGACGAAGTACAAGAACGTCAAATACTTCACCTACTTTTACAAAGTCATTGATATCTGCATCGCGATCGTTTGTCAATTCGCGAAGAGTCAAGACACCTTCAACACCAGTTCCTGAGATTGCAACGTTAGCTTGATTAGCATCAACTGTCAATACTTCAGCACTAACAACATCACCAGGTTCAACTTGGCTAACGCTATTTAGCAAATCTTCAAATTCATTCATCTAAAAAATCCTCCAACAATCAAGTTTTTTTAACTTGACATACTTATAATTTTTTTCCTAAGCACCCGCAACGACATGAACATCTCGAACGTCCTTCAATTATAAAAAAATAAAAATACCCTAAGATATTTTTTTCTTTTTATCTTGAATTTATTACCTAGAGAACTGGGGTAGCTGGATTCGAACCAACGCATGAGGGAGTCAAAGTCCCTTGCCTTACCGCTTGGCTATACCCCAAAAGTGAAATGGAGAGAGGGATTCGAACCCCCGAACCCGAAGGAGCGGATTTACAGTCCGTCGCGTTTAGCCTCTTCGCTATCTCTCCGATAATGAACAAAAACCTATTATATCATGAAAAAATTTGCAAAAAAACAAGCACTATTTTTGCTAAATTATAGTTTTCAATCAATATTTCCACAGCTTTTTTTCAAGATTTTTTTGTAAAAACTATCGACATTTCCATTCTTTATAATAGCAAATTGGTTATCTAGTTCGGCAATTTCACCGATTAATTTTTACCAATCGTTAATGTATAACCATCGTAGTTATCTTTTCCAACTGCTACTTTAGCATCTGACAATTGAATCTCAATTTTTTTATCTTTTTACTCATACCATACCTCTTTTTCACTTTTTTTCTATTTTTACAAGAAATTCCCTAATCTAGAAGAAAAAAACTCTCTATAAAGCTTATCTTGATAGAGAGTTCAATGAATAAAATAGAAAATTTTTTTAATTTGAAAATTGAATCATTAGTGAGTCGCCCTCCGACCAACTTCAAATCTTTATCTTTATGGTCCACGATAGCACCAATCGCAGCTTCGATACCTCGGACAATATCTCTTAAGCACATGGATGCAGTATTAGGCTTATTTACCACTTGTTCGGTCATATAGGGAATATGCATAAAACCTGCTCTCATATTGGGAAATTTCTTATCCGCTAAATAGAGAGCCTGATACATCAAATGGTTGCAAACAAAGGTTCCTGCTGAATTGGATACTGAAGCTGGTAGTCCCTTCCTCTTTTATGGCTTGTACCATTGCTTTGATAGGGAGCGTGCTAAAATAGGCAGCTTTCTCCATCTAGGCGAATAGGTGTGTCAATCGGTTGATTCCTTGGTTATCTGGAATTCTTGCATCATCTTGATTGATGGCAACTCGTTCAGGAGTTAAACTAGCTCTACCTCCTGCTTGTCCGATGCAGAGTACAACATCTGGTTGATAACGGACAATTTCTGCTTCTAAAAACCTCTGCTGATTTGATAAAAAGACTGTTGGAATCTCTACCCAGCGTATCTCCGCTCCATGAATTACAGACGGTAATGATTTAACTGCTTCCAGAGCTGGATTGACCTTTTTCACCACCGAAAAGGATCAAAACCTGTAACTAATATTTTCATTTTATTTCCTTTGCTAAAACGCCAAAATAGTACATTAAAAAAATACATGTAGGATTATCATGATAACAGCCACTCCTACTTGCGCTTTGATAACGCCATTTGGATCTTTCATCTCCAAAAAGTGCTGCAGGTAATGCATTAAAAGTTAGCAGCCATTGGAGTCAGTAAGGTCCCACAGCAACCTGCTGTCATTGCAAGGGCAGCGGCTACGATTGGATCAGCTCCCAAGGAAAATACAAAGGGAACACCAATTCCAGCAGTAATGACTGTGAAAGCAGCAAAGGCATTCCCCATTATCATGGAAAAATAGAACCATCCCAATGACATAAGCTACTACACCCATAAAACGACTACCCGAAGGCACTAGACCGCTTATCAAATGCGAAATCAAGTCTCCCAACTCCAGCTACGGTAAAAATCGCACCCAAAGCTCCTAAAAGTTGAGGAACAATCCCACTAGTTGAGACTTGCTGAACCATGCGATTGTTTTCTGATAATAAGCTCTTTAGGAGAACTCTTAGTAATCAAAAGAAGAGAAAGGGTTGCTAAAAATGCTGCAAGGCTGATAGCAATCTTACTAAACTCAGGGAATCACTTTTTTTGCTAATACTAAAGCAATCAAAGCCATCAACATGACTGGGAATAAAAAAATTTTATTCTTTAATCGTTTAGCTTCAATAGTTTGCCTTGACTTCATCCAGAGACGGCAAGGTTCCGATACGAACCTGTTTAAAGAGCGTCAGTAGGGCTAAGAGCACTACGATTACTCCAATCAAGATAGATGGTAGATAGGAACCACCAATAAAACTGATTCCCAATAAAGCCCAAAACCCAGCTGTTCCATATCGAACTGGGTTTGTTTTGTCTTTATAGCTACAATAGGCCGTATGAAGAAATTGACAACCAATCACAATATAGGTTAACTCTAATAACTGTCTTGCTAGTTCGGTCATTCTTCTTTTCCTTTGCTAAGCTTATTCGTTAGCAGTCTTCTATCAAATAGGTAATTGTAAATCCCTACCACAAGTAAGGGCAACTCCTGCAATAATAAGTGAAGCCGAAGCGATGCCTGCATAATTACTTTCGTAACCTAATTGGTCCAGAGTGCCCCCAACTAAGAGGACACCACCTGCACCAACGAAAGTATTCTGAGCAAAGAAATTTGCAAAATTATCATTTGCTGCTGCACGCGCTTTTAGCGCTTCGCTCTCCTGCTCCGTTAATTTTCTACCTAATTGTGACTCTGCTGCTGCCTGTCCCATGGGTTGAACCAAGGGTCTCACAAACTGCGGATGTCCTCCGATACGAATGGCAAAGAAGCTGTCAAGTTCCCGAAAAAAGAAATAAACGGTATAAAAACTTCCTACGGTCAGCCCCTTTATCCTTTGAATCAAATCAATCGACCGTTGCTTGAGGCCAAAAGTTTCAGATAAACCTACCAGGGGCAAGGTTACCATAAAAATCGTTAGAACTCGTTGATTGCTAAATTCTTTTCCCAAAATTTCCAAGAACTCAACAAGAGAAACTCCAGAAACTAGAGCTGTAACTAAACTAGCTAAGACTACCGTTGCAATGGTATCTAATTTATAGATAAAACCAATCACAATGATAACTATCCCTATTAGTTTAATCCATTCCATATAGGCCCCTTTATTCCAAAAATACTAGTCTGTTTTATTTGACATGACTTTCTAGTTCTTTTTGGTATTTACTGTTTGATTCCAATTTTTCTTTTTGCCATTTTTCAAGAGCTGCTTGATATTCTTTAGCAGATACAATCTCTTTTTGCAATTTCATTCCCTTGAAGATATATGGATCACCCTTGATACCTACTTGTGAGTATGGTTTAGAGAATGGAACGACGTTGCTGACAACTGGTGAACCACCTGATGAAGCTGTTGGCATCAAGAGAGAACTATCAGTGAGCCATGCTTGAGCTTTAGCATATTTTTCATATCTCTTGTCCAAATCGTTTGTCTCAGAAACTGCATCATCCAAGAGTTTCTTATATTCGTCCAGACCAAGTTGAGCTACTACTTCCTTGTCTTTACCTTTCGTAATACCAAGGTGTTTCATAGCAGAACCAGTCTTAGGATCCATGATATTTAGATAACTTGCTGGGTCTTGATAGCTTGGAGCCCAACCAGTACTATTCAAGTCATAGTCTTTCTGAGCAGGAACACGTGCTTGTGATGTAATACTTTCCTTCTCGTTATCAGTCATCTGAAGAACATCGATCACGACATTTTCAGAACCAAGAGTTGACTCGATTGATTGTTTAAAGGAATTGCTTTGTTGAACTGCAATTGTATCTGTTTGCTCAACTGGAACATCCAAGTGAATTGGGAAAGTTACACCTTTTGCTTCCAATTCTTTCTTAGCTTTCTCAAATGAAGCTTTGGCTTTGATCAGGATTGTAGATGGTATCTTTTCCGTCTACAAGCTCAACGCCTTTCCATTGGTCGCCGTAGTTGACCAATTCTGCTTGAGCGATGTCACCAAAGTTTTTACCACCAGATTGTACAAAGTTATCTGGAACTAGACTGTTACGAATAATCTTATCCGCACCATCTTCACCATTGAGCTGTGCAGCATATGAATGACGGTTGAAGGCAAAGTTGATTGCTTGACGGAAGTCCTTGTTCAACATTGCTTCTTTTGTAGAAGTTTTCTGTTCTTCACTTGTTTTCGCTGTCTTATTGTATGATTGACGGTTTACGTTAAAGGTAAAGTAATAACTAGTTGAATCCTGTGGACTGTATGTGATTTTATCTCCGTATTGTTCCAAAGTAGAAGCAAAGTTTGAGCTACTTGGGAAGATACGAGCTGTTGTATAAACACCTGAAGAGAAGCTACGGATCAATGATTCTTGGTCTGAACCATCATAGTAGGTCAATTTAACTTTCTCGATTTTAACCTTTTCTTTATCCCAATAATTTGGATTCTTTTCGTATTCGATTAAAGATTTTGAAGTCAAAGTCTTCAAGATATAAGGACCGTTATAAAGGATACCAGATGGGCTGACTGCTCCGTAATTTTTACCTGAAGCTTTGAGGAATTCTTCATTTACCGGCAACATAGTTGCTGAAGTCACTTTTGAATTCCAGAAACTTTCAGGTGCATTAAGAGTGTACTGGACTGTGTAATCGTCCAACGCCTTAACCCCAACTGTTGAGAAGTCATTAGTCTCACCAGTCATATATTCATTCAAGCCCTTGATGGAGTTTTGAATAAGAGTGACACCGTCTGATTTACCATCTGCAACGTGTTTCAATCCTGTAACAAAGTCATGCGCAGTTACTTCAGCGTATTCTTCACCTCTGAAGTATACCATTTAACTCCTTTACGAAGTTTATAAGTATAAGTTAAACCGTCTTGTGAGACGCTCCAATCCTCAGCTAGAGATGGAACCAAATTTCCGTATTCGTCATTTTCCAACAAACCATCAACAACGTTACCAATGATATCCGTTGTTGAAGTACGAGTTGCGATACTGTAGTCCAAAGATGATGGGTCTACACCATAGACATAAGAGAAGGTTGTAGGTGCGTCTGCTTCCTTGTCAGCTTTACCACAAGCCACAAGAAGAACTGCTGTACTCAGGACAACTCCTGCTGTTAACATCCACTTTTTCGTTTTCATAAAGATCTCCTTTAATAATGTTTTAATCTACTTTTACAATCCAGCCTTCTGGTGCTTCAATGTCACCAAATTGGATACCTGTCAATTCATCGTATAGTTTACGAGTCACTGGACCAACCTCTGTTTCACTGTAGAAAACATGGAAGTCATCACCGTGTTGGATTCCCCCAATAGGTGAAATTACGGCTGCAGTTCCACAGGCACCTGCTTCTACAAATCGATCCAGACTATCAATTGGTACATCTCCCTCAACAGGTTTCAAGCCCAAACGATGCTCTGCCAAGTAAAGTAATGAGTACTTGGTAATCGATGGCAAGATTGATGGACTCAATGGCGTTACAAACTCATTATCAGCTGTAATCCCAAAGAAGTTTGCTGAACCGACTTCTTCAATCTTGGTGTGGGTTGATGGGTCTAGATAAATAACATCTGAGAAATGACGGGATTTAGCCACTTTTTCCTGGCAAAAGACTAGCTGCATAGTTCCCACCGACCTTGGCAGCTCCTGTCCCATTTGGTGCAGCACGGTCATACTCATCTTGAATCAAGAAGTTTGTTGGAACCAAATCCACCCTTTAAAGTAATTTCCAACTGGCATAGCAAAGATGGTGAAAATATACTCCTCGGCTGGTTTTTACCCTCGATGATATCTCCGACACCAATCAAGAGCGGACGAAGATAGAGGGTTCCACCAGTTCCATAAGGTGGTACGTATTCTTCATTGGCACGAACAACTGCTTTACATGCTTCTACAAACATTTCTGTTGGAACTTGAGGGCATCAAAGAGACGATCACAGGTACGTTGCAGACGTTTAGCATTTTCATCTGGACGGAAAGAGTTGAATACTGCCATCCTTTGTACGATAGGCTTTTCAATCCTTCAAATGCTTGCTGTCCATAGTGAAGACTTGGAGATGATTCTGAAATATGAAGGTTGCATCTTCTGTTAATTCTCCTTGAGTCCATTGTCCATCTTTTAAAATAAGCGATATAACGATAAGGTAGTTTCATATAGGAAAAAAACCGAGATTTTTCCCAATCAATCGTAACTGTCATGACAATCTCCTTTATTCTAATCAAGCTTTGTGTTCTATTCTACACTATTCTCCTAAAAAAATTCAAGTATTATTTGTAATTTTCTGAAAAATTTTATTTATAAAAAAAATCAGTCACTAGGACTGATTTTCTTATAATTATCTTTTTTTCTTCTTTAAAGACTTCTTTGAGGTAGGCATCGAAAACTTCCTCGTCTGAAATAGTATCTGAGATAAAGCTTCCATTACTTGTGCGCTCTGATAGATTCAAATCTTGCAGAATTGCTTCGTAAATCGTTCCATTATTTGATTGGATAACAAGAGTTTGTTCGCCATCTTCTACTTCTGTACTAAAGAGATCTCCGATAAATCCTTGTTCTGAGACAGCACCAGCCAAGAAGACGCGATGTGGTTTACTCTTCAATTCTCTCAGAACTTGAAGACCACGCTTAGCACGACTGGTTGCTGGAATTTCCTCTGTTGATACACGTTTCAAGCTTCCACGTTGCGTTAACAGATAGAAGGATGAAGTATTGCAGATAAAGGCAGCTTGAAGCTCATCATCTGCTTTCAGATTCATAGCTTTGACACCTGCAGCCTTAGGCTCCAACAACTGGAACCTCTTCGATATTAAAGCGAAGGGCATATCCATTTTTACTGATTAATAGGACATCATCTAGCTTGATTGGTGCAACAGCTACAATCTGGTCACTATCGTCTTTCAACTTAGCGAACTTAACAGATTTAGAACGGTAGGTTCTCCATGGAGAGAATTCTTTGCGTTCTACACGTTTGATTTGTCCAAGGCGAGTCGCTGCAAAGTAGGTTGTCGCATCCTCAAACTGATCCACAACTTCGACGTAGAGAACTTCTTCATTGGTTTCAAAGTTGGTAATCGTTTGACTCAAGTGCTCCCCGATATCCTTCCAACGAATATCTGACAACTCATGGACTGGTCGGTAAATGACATTCCCTAGCGTTGTAAAGATTAAGAGATGTTGAGTTGTCTTAACAGATTGGATAAATAGCAATCGGTCATCATCCCGTTTACCAATTTCTTCTAACGTTGAAGCTGAGAAAGAACGAGGGCTAGTACGCTTGATATAGCCCGCCTTAGTCACGCTGACGTAGGTATCTTCTTCAGCGATCAGACTAGCTGTATCAATTTCGATCACTTTTGCTGTATCTTCTAAAGAACTCAGGCGTGGTGTGGCAAACTGTTTCTTGACCTCACGGAGTTCTTTCTTCATAAGATTGTACATGGTACGTTCGTCACCAATAATAGCTGCCAGCATAGCAATCTTCTCACGAAGTTCTGCTTCTTCTTCCTGCAAGACAACCACGTCTGTATTGGTCAAACGATAAAGTTGCAAGGTAACGATAGCTTCAGCCTGTTCTTCCGTAAAATTCATAGCTGACCTTGAGGTTTTCCTTGGCATCAGCCTTGTTCTCAGAAGCACGGATAAGGGCAATGACTTCATCCAAAATCGAGATAACGCGAATCAAACCTTCCACGATATGGAGACGTTTTTCAGCCTTTTCCTTGTCAAAACGAGAACGTGCCAAGATGACTTCACGACGGTGGGCAATATAGCTAGATAAGATTGGCACAATCCCAACCTGACGAGGGTGTGAAATTGTCAATCGCCACCATGTTGAAGTTGTAGTTGATTTGCAAAGTCAGTATATTTGAAAAAGGTAGTTGAGAACAAGTTCCGTGTTCGCATCTTTCTTGAGTTCGATAGCAATGCGAAGACCATCACGGTCAGACTCATCACGAACCTCAGCGATACCTGCCACCTTGTTATTGACACGGACTTCATCGATTTTCTTGACCAAGTTAGCCTTTATTGATTTCATAAGGAATCTCAGTGATAACGATTTGTTCCTTACCACCTTTTAAGCTTCTCAATTTCAGTCTTGGAACGAACAACCACGCGCCCCTTTACCAGTTTCATAGGCCTTTTTGATCTCGTCACGACCTTGGATGATAGCTCCAGTAGGGAAAGTCTGGCCCAGGCAAGAATTCCATCAACTTTATCAACCTTAGCAGTCGGGTGATCAATCATGTAGACTGTAGCATCAATAACTTCAGCCAAATTATGCGGTGGAATATCTGTGGCATAACCAGCTGAAATACCTGTTGAACCATTGACTAAAGAGGTTTGGAAAAGGCTGCTGGCAAGACAGTTGGCTCTTTTCTCGGTATCGTCAAAGTTCCAAGCAAAGGAACTGTCTTTTTTTCTCGATATCCTGAAGAAGGTAGCCTGCAATCTCAGACAATCGAGCCTCAGTATAACGCATAGCCGCAGGCGGATCTCCGTCCATGGAACCGTTGTTACCGTGCATTTCAACCAGAATCTCACGGTTTTTCCAGTCCTGAGACATACGGACCATGGCATCATAGATAGAAGAATCTCCGTGTGGGTGGAAATTACCCATGATGTTCCCGACAGACTTGGCTGATTTACGGTAGCTCTTATCAAAAGTATTGCCATCCTTATTCATCGAATAAAGAATACGGCGTTGAACCGGCTTCAATCCATCACGAATGTCTGGCAAAGCCCGGTCTTGAATGATGTATTTGGAGTAGCGACCAAAGCGCTCTCCCATGATGTCCTCAAGGGACATGTTTTGGATATTACTCATATAGGATACAAAGCCCGTAAAATGCAAAGTGAAAATAGGAAATTCTTGCAGTGAGCGATGCTCACAAGAGAATTTATCTTTTTCACCCAGCATTTAGGGCGTGTTCAACTCCTTTTCAAAGAATGTAGAGTAGTTTTTATAGACAAAGTGTTCAGTTACTTTTATATAACTAAACTATCCTTTCTGTAGTTTAAAGTTTTGAATTATGTTCTTTATTTTACTTAGTGCTTTTGAAGTTTTTCCTCAGCATACTCGATCATCTTCTCAGCCACTTCTCTATCGTATTCAAAGCCCATCTTTTGGGCAAGCCTTTGAGATTCTTGGTGGAAAAGTTGCATCGTAGCAAATAAAGACTGAGTGATTTTGTCTAAACTTGAGAAATCAAGCAGATTTGAGAATTCCTTCTCCTTCTCAGCAGGCAAGTAGTTAAAGAGATACTTTGTAGTTCTTTACCGATGTCGACTGCTCCCTCTATCACTTGCTACCTGCCAAGCCAAGACTTTTAACAACTCTTGCTGGCAAATACCGTAGAGATGGTCAGTCGCATAGATGACTTGCTTGCGACAAATTCCTTTAACCACATAGGCTGACACCCACCAAAATTCATTGCAGGATGCTGTAAATTCGTCTCAGTAGCTGGAGCAGTCCAGAAAGCGCTTGAGACTAGGTAGATAGGCTCAAACAAGCCCTTGTCGTCTTCTAAAACTGTCAAAAATCTGCTTCGCTATCCACCCACTCTTGCATGTGTTCTTTTAGGGGCAGAGGGTTAGATCAATCCGATTACCATCTTCAAAAAGCATGAGATACAGACGGCGATGTCCCAGAGTAACCTCTTGCTCAATGATACGTTTGCCGAACTGGTCCAGCCAAGAAAGGTCACTCATTAGATTGTCTATGTCATCTACGACATAGACAACATCATAGTCTTGAAATTCATCTGTTTTGAATGCTTTGGTTTGTACGTGAACCAGATAGTGCCACAGCATCAACCTGTAACTTTTTAGCTGTTTCTAAAATCAGTCCAAGTATTTCCTGGTCAGTTCTCATGTGGTTCTTCCTCAGTGGTCTCTATGTTCTGAATAACAGCATCTTCTTTTCTTTTGCTGAAGAAGCTTCTGAATTCTTTTTTTCTTTCTAAAGCTCTCCGACTATAAATTGAATAATAGAACTGATGCCAAAAAGTGGTAGTAGTAACATAATTCCCATTTCTTCCGTCAGCATTAAAAAAAGAGGAAGTTAATGATCGAAAAATATTTGCTAAAAAACCAGGCATTTATTCTAAGAAAGTTTTTGAGTAACTACTAGGATAATGCTTTGAGATGTTTGTGCTCTTATAAATAGCTGTGAATCCAAAAGCAAGCTCACTGATGTGAAAAATATAAAAAGTCAAAAACATAAAAGAGCAAACCTGCATAAGGATTAGACCTTAAAGGATTATCAAATAAAAAGACACAGGTAGTTACTATGGTTAATAGTAAAAATTCAAGATAGCTGACTTTTGCTCGGGTTTATCTTTTGTTTGGTAATTATATACATAACTGCACCTAAAGCTAAGACTATGACAAGAAAATGGACTATCAAACAATAAACTTATCATGATTTATACCTCTTTTTAGAGAGCTATGATTTTTGAAGAAGGAAGATTTACTAAAAATACAGTCGCTTTCTTCCAGCGTAAACTTGACATTATCTTCAATCCACTTTACGACGTGGTTCGACCTTGTCACCCATGAGGACATTGACGCGACGTTCTGCGCGTGCTAGGTCTTCAATCGTAACACGGATGAGTGTACGAGTTTCTGGGATTCATGGTTGTTTCCCAGAGCTGGTCCGCATTCATTTCACCAAGACCCTTGTAGCGTTGAAGGGTAGCACCTTTTACCGAAACTGCTTACGTAGTTCTTCTAGCTCGCCATCTGTCCAAGCGTAAGCCACTTCTTCTTTCTTGCCTTTGCCTTTAGACATCTTGTAAAGAGGAGGAAGGGCGATATAGACATGTCCCTGCCTCGACTAGTGGACGCATGTAGCGATAAAAAGAAGGTTAAGAGAAGGGTTTGAATGTGGGCACCATCGGTGTCCGCATCGGTCATGATAATGATCTTGTCATAGTTGGCATCTTCAAGGGAGAAAGTCTGCCCTCAACACCAGCACCGATGGTATAAATCATGGTGTTGATTTCTTCGTTTTTGAGGATATCTCGCCATCTTGGCCTTGGCTGTATTGATGACCTTACCACGAAGAGGCAAAGATAGCCTGAAACTTGCGATCACGACCTTGTTTTAGCAGATCCACCGGCAGAATCACCCTCGACCAGGTAGAGTTCGTTCTTAGCTGGATTTTTAGACTGGGCTGGGGTTAATTTACCAGAAAGCAAGCCCTTGTCTTTTTTGTTTTTCTTGCCATTTCGGCTCTCATCACGCGCTTTACGAGCCGCTTCACGAGCATCACGAGCCTTGATAGCTTTTACGAATCAGATTTGAAGCTAGTTCTCCCATTTTTCCATAAGGAAGAAAGGTCAGTTTTTCAGCAACAATACTATCAACGATTGGACGAGCTAGTGGACTTCCTAGTTTGTCCTTAGTCTGTCCTTCAAACTGAAGATGTTCTTCCGGAACCAAGATAGAAAGAACGGCCGCCAAACCTTCACGGTAATCTGACCCTTCAAGATTTTTATCTTTTTCTTTGAGAAGCCCCGTCTTACGTGCATAGTCATTCATAACCTTGGTAATGGCTGACTTGAGTCCTGTCTCATGCGTTCCACCGTCTTTGGTACGGACGTTATTGACAAAGGACAAGATGTTATCTGAAAAATCCATCATTATACTGGAGGGCTACTTCACTTGGAAACCATTGTCTTCCCCTTCAAAGTAAAGGACTGGCGTCAAGGTTTCCTTGTCTTCGTTAAGATAAGAAACAAAGTCCTGTACCCCATTCTCATAATGGAACTCGATTGCTTCATCTGTTCGCTTGTCCGTTAATGACAAGGTTACATTCTTCAAGAGAAAAGCTGACTCATTGAGACGCTCTGAAATGGTATTGTACTTAAAGTCTGTCGTAGAAAAGATACTTGCATCTGGCATGAAGGTCACTTTTGGTACCTGTTTTAGACTTAGGTGCTGTTCCAACCTTTTCAAGAGTTGTTACTGGCTTGCCACCATTTTCAAAACGTTGTCTGTAGACTGCACCATCACGAGTGATTTCTACCTCTAACCAACTAGAGAGGGCGTTGACGACAGAAGAACCTACCCCGTGGAGACCACCTGATGTCTTGTAGCCTCCTTGACCGAATTTTCCTCCGGCATGAAGAATGGTAAAGATAACCTCAACAGTTGGAATTCCCATAGCGTGCATTCCAGTCGGCATTCCACGTCCGTGGTCTTGAACCGTTAAACTTCCGTCTTTATTAATGGTCACATCAATCCGGTCACCAAATCCAGACAAGGCCTCATCGACAGCATTATCGACGATTTCCCAGACAAGGTGGTGGAGACCAGCACCGTCAGTCGATCCGATATACATCCCTGGACGTTTACGGACCGCATCCAACCCTTCTAGCACCTGAATGGCATCATCATTATAATTGTTAATATTGATTTCCTTTTTTGACACAAGGAACCTCCTATTTGTTCATCTTTACTATTTTACAGGTTTTCTAGGGATTTTGCAAAATTTTTCTAGTTAAAAAGCCTATTCCCAAGTCTTTTTTAGCAAAAACATCACCCATCTCTATCAAAAAAAGAAACCAAGACAAAATCTTAGTTTTCTTTTCCTTTAATTTGATTTGTAGCCACATCTTCACCAAACCATTTCTTGCTTATTTCTTGGAATTTACCTTCTTGATAGAGTTCCACAAAAGCTTTATTCAAATTTGCTAACAAGGTCTTATCAGCTGGTCTCACACCAACTGCAAAAGACTCACTCTCAAAACCAGCAGGAAAAATCTCATACTGGTCTAAAATTCCTTCAGTTTCAAGATAATAATTGGCGTAAACACGGTCAATTAAAAGGGCATCAATCCGATCATTTTGCAAGTCAATCAAGGCTTCGTTAAAACTCTGATATTGGTTGGCTTTTTGATCTTTTACGATATTTTTTAAGAGTTCTGGTTGGGCTTCGAAATCTATATAACCAGAAGATCCTGCCTGGGCACCCAAAACCTTGCCTGTCATATCAGACACTGATTGTATATTCTGAGATTTCTTAGAGACTAGAACCTGCTGATTCTCCATGTAAGGAATGGTAAAAGCAACCTTCTCACGGCGTTCATCAGTCGCTGAATATCCATTCCAGATAGCATCAATAGTGCCGTTTTGAAGTTCGGTTTCCTTCATGTCCCAATCAATGGGTTGAAACTGTACCTTGAAACCAAGTTTCTCAGAAACAGCCTGTGCTAAATCAATGTCAAATCCAGCATATTGCCCATTCTTTTCTTCAAAGCCCATGGGAACAAAGGTATTGTCAAACCCGATGGTAATTGTACCCTTGTTCTTGGTATTTGTCCCAATTATCGACTTTTGGGATCACTAGCTTTTTGTGCATCCTACCAGGAAAAAAAGCCAGAAAGAATACCAAAAACAAGGCTGATTTTCTTTTCGATTCATAGATACCTCCTACTTAGGCTCTACTTTGAGAATCTGGTCAGCAATATTCTCTGCAAACTGGAGATCGTGAGTCACGACAATCTGAGTCATGCCTAATTCTCGATTTCTGTAGAATCAGTTTTTCAACCTCGAGACGCAACTCAGGGTCAAGGGCTGAAGTTGGTTCGTCATACCCAATCACTTCAGGATCTATCATCATAGCGCGTGCTAAGGCAACCCGTTGCTTTTTGACCACCAGATAATGAGTATGGATAAGCATCTGCATGAGCTTCGAGTCCCAGACGAGCGAGTAAGTCGACCGCCTTCTTCTTTGCATCTGCTTCAGACATTCCCATAGTTTTGATGGGTGACAAAATCAAGTTCTCCATAACGGATAAGTGAGGAAAAAGCTGAAAATCTTGAAACACAAAACCTAACAAGTGACGCTTTTCAAGTTCATCCAAAGGTAGGGATTCTCCATTATAAAAAATCTCACCTGAATCAATGGTTTCAAGTCCAGCTAACATTCTAAGCAAGGTTGTCTTTCCCACCACCAGAAGGTCCAACGATGGCCAAAAATCTGCTTTTTCAGGAATTGTTAAACTGAAATTGGATAAAATTTCTTTTTTTCCAAATTTTTGCTGATATTTTCTTAACTCTAACATGGATAACCTCCCTATCTATAGTAGCTGAAACTTCTTCTCAAGTTTCTTAGCTAGAAATCGTAACGATACCAATCATCAGAAGATAGATAGCGCCTGCTAGAAACATTGGAATCAAGCTAGCATCACGATTGGCTCGCAGTACGACTAGCTAGGATTAAATCTGAAATACCGAGTGCATAGACCAAAGAAGTATCCTTAACCAAACTCATAACCTCGTTAAATACACTTGGTAAAAACAATCTTGGTTACTTGAGGCAAGATAATATAGCGGACGGTATCAATAGGTTTGAATTTTCAAAACCTTAGCCGCTTCATATTGTCCCTGAGGAATGGTTGCAATCCCTCCACGGAATATTTCTGCAAAAGTAGGCTGCATAATTAAGCGTGAAGGCAATGATCGCAGCTGGTACTCGATCAAGTCGAATTCCGATACTTGGCAGAACATAGTAGATAAAGATTAACTGCAAGAGCAAGGAGTGTCCACGCATCACCCAGATATAAATATCAATCATGTAATGGAGGGGTTTCCAATGCACCTGTAAGCAAAAAGGCAACCAAAAATGCCTAAAGGGATTGAAAAAGAGTAAGACCAGTGCAAAAAACTTGTAGAGTCATTGTCGCACCGCTCAATAAACTTGGTAATATCTCAAATAAGTAAGACATATTCCACCTCCTAAAAAATAATTGTTCCTATTATAGCATAAATAAACACAAAAATCAAGGATTTTTCAGAAATTTTCATGAATTTTTAAAACTTTAGACTTAATTTTTCGAATAATCATGCTATTCATGATAAACATTTATCAAAACTCACTTACAAAAGTATCAGATGTCACAAGTGGTAAAAAGATTCAGTTTCGTTTCTCTCCTATTTCATGGTATAATAGAAACATGATGACAATAGTATTATTAATTTTAGCTTATTTATTGGGTTCAATTCCTTCTGGCTTGTGGATTGGACAAATATTCTTTAACATCAATCTAAGAGAACATGGATCTGGTAATACTGGAACGACCAATACCTTCCGAATCTTAGGCAAAAAAGCTGGAATGGCAACCTTTGTAATTGATTTCTTTAAAGGTACTTTGGCCACTCTACTTCCACTAATCTTCCATGTGCAGGGAGTTTCACCAATCGTCTTTGGGCTTTTAGCAGTCATTGGCCACACCTTCCCTATCTTTGCAAAATTCAAGGGTGGTAAGGCTGTTGCAACCAGTGCTGGAGTTATTTTTGGTTTTGCTCCTCTCTTTTGCCTTTATCTAGCAGTCATTTTCTTTGGAATCCTTTATCTGGGAAGTATGATTTCCTCTCTAGTATTTCAGCTGCTATTGTCTGCATTATTGGAGTCCTTCTGTTTCTCTTTTGGATTTATTTTAACTAGTTATGACCTACTTTTTCACTTTGATTATTATTGCTCTTGCAAGTCTAGTAATTGTACGACACAAGGACAATATCAAACGGATCCAAAATAAAACAGAAAATCTCATTCCTTGGGGACTTAACATAACACACCAAGAACCAAAAAAATAAAACGTCAGTTGAAACTGACGTTTTTTTTATGTTATTTAGACTTGATATAGTTGATACCATCTGCCTTCGGTGCAACAGCTTTACCAAAGAAGGCTGCTAGTACAACAATGGTCAAGAGGTATGGTGCGATTTGCAAGTAAACGGCTGGAACTCCTTGCAAGAAAGGAAGTTGAGAACCGATAACTGCTAAACTTTGTGATAGTCCAAAGAAGAGACTTGAAAGCATAGCACCAACAGGATTCCATTTACCGAAGATCATAGCAGCAAGTGCGATAAATCCAGGTCCGACGATGGTTGTAACTGAGAAGTTAACGGAAATTGACTGAGCGTAAATAGCTCCACCGATTCCTCCAAGGAAACCTGAAATCACAACTCCCAGATATCTCATCTTATAGACATTGATACCCAAAGTATCTGCTGCTTGTGGGTGTTCACCAACTGAACGAAGACGAAGTCCAAAAGCGAGTCTTAAAGAGGATAAACCAAGCTAAGAATGAGAAAGGCAATTGCTAGATAACCTAGTAAACTAGTTGACTTGAAGAAGATATCTCCGATAACTGGGATATTAGCCAAAGAGGAAATCAAAACGTCCAAAAAGTTTGCGTTAAGTTATCCGTTTGTCCCTTTGTTATAAAGCACCTTCACCAAGAAAACTGCCAAGGCTGGCGCCATCAAGTTAAGTACGGTACCACTGACAACATGGTCAGCACGGAAATGAACTGTAGCCACCGCGTGAATGAGCGAGAAGATTGCTCCGACTAATCCACCAACTAGAAGAGCCAACCAAGGAGTTAATGCTCCCAAATCTTGAGCAAATTCAAGGTTAAAAACAACTCCAGAAAAAGGCACCCATGACCATGATTCCTTCAAGACCAACGTTAACAACCCCACCACGTTCAGAGAATACTCCTCCGATACTTGTGAAAATAAGTGGTGCTGAGTATATCAACATTGAAGAAACCATAAGGGTTAACATTGTTGTAATCGACATCCTTATTTACCTCCTTTAAGTTGTTTTCTTGGTTTGACAAAAGCGTTCGATGATATAGTGAACGCTGACAAAGAAGATAATTGAGGCTGTAACGATACTTACAAGCTCAGATGGTACTTGTGCAGCATTCATACCAGGAGCTCCAACTTGAAGAACACTGAAAAGGAAGGCTGCAAATAAAATTCCAACTGGTGAGTTTGAAGCAAGTAGACTTACTGCCATACCGTTAAATCCTATTGCTAATGATGAACCTTGAACGTAGACGTTTTTGGAAGGTCCCAAGTCCTTCTACTGCGCCACCAAGTCCTGCAAGGGCACCAGAAATAATCATTGATAGAATAATCGTACGTTTCGCTGAAATACCTGCATATTCAGAAGCATTTGGATTGAGACCAACTGCACGGATTTCAAAACCAAGAGTTGTTTTCTTAAGCAAGAACCAAATAACTGCAACTGCTATGATAGCAAAGAAAATCCCTATGTTCATACGAGAGTTTCCTGTTAACTCAGCAAGCCAAGGTGTTTGATAAGTTGCATTTGCACTTACTCGAATGGATGAGTCAGTACTTTGCATGATATCTTTTGGGAAAGAGTGAATAAAGGCGTTACTTGTATAGAGAACAATGTAGTTCATCATGATGGTTACGATAACTTCAGATGTTCCCAGATAGGCCCTTAAAATACCAGGAATAGCACCAACGATTCCTCCAGCAACTAGAGCAATCACAACTGTCGCAAGAATCAACAATGGACGTGGTAAATCTGGATTAGAAAGAGCGAACCAACCACTCATAACCCAACCAGCGAGTGCTTGTCCTGGAAGACCAACGTTAAAGAAACCAGCACGACTTGCAACTGCAAATCCTAGAGCAATCAAAACCAAAGGTCCCATGGCACGGAAGATCTCACCAATCCCACGAACACTACCAAAGGCTGTGTAGAATAACTCCTCATAACCCCAAATAGCATCGTAACCGAAAATCCACATGACGATGGCTCCGAGTAGAATTCCTAAAATAACAGAAATCAAGGGAACCGAAATTTGTTGTAATTTTTTAGACATCACTCTTCTCCTTTTCCAATTCACCACCAGCCATCAAGACACCAAGCTCTTGCTTGTTGGTTGTTTCTGGTGTTACAATCCCTTGAATCTTACCATCATGGATAACAGCAATTCTATCAGAGACATTTAGAATCTCATCTAGTTCAAAGCTGACTACAAGGACAGCTTTTCCATTATCACGTTCTTGAATCAAGCGTTTGTGAATGTACTCAATGGCACCGACGTCCAAACCACGAGTTGGTTGGCTGACGATGAGGAGATCAGGATTTTCGATCAACTTCCCGAGCGATAATTGCTTTTTGTTGATTTCCTCCAGAAAGAGCTGAGGCTGGAACAATTTCACTAGAGCACGCACATCGAATTCTTGCATTAACTGTTTAGCGTACCCGATGATATTGGTGTAATTTAAAATACCCTTCTTGCTAAGAGGTTCCTTATAGTAGGTTTGAAGAGCGATATTTTCAGAAATCATCATTTCCAAAACCAAACCATCACGGTGGCGATCTTCAGGAACGTGACCAACACTCATTTCTGTGATTTGGCGAGGGTGTAAACCTACGATGGATTGACCTTTCAACTCCACACTACCTGACTCAATCTTTACGAAGACCTGTGATTGCTTGGATTAATTCTGACTGACCATTGCCATCAATCCCAGCAATTCCGACAATCTCACCAGCTCGAACATCGAGTGAGAGATTTTTAACAGCAGGAACACCACGGTTTTCATTTACTACCAAGTCTTTAATAGAAAGAACAACTTCTTTTGGTTGAGCTTCCTGTTTCTCAGTTTTAAAGGAAACAGAACGTCCTACCATCATCTCAGCTAAGTTAGCGTTAGTCGCACCAGCAATCTCGACTGTTTCGATAGATTTACCACGACGGATAACTGTAACACGGTCAGATACAGCACGAATCTCATCCAACTTATGGGTAATCAAGATAATTGATTTACCTTCTTTGACCAAGTTCTTCATGATAGCCATCAATTCATCAATTTCTGATGGCGTCAAAACAGCAGTAGGTTCGTCAAAGATAAGAATATCTGCTCCACGATAAAGTGTCTTCAAGATTTCAACACGTTGTTGAGCCCCAACAGAGATGTCTGCAACTTTGGCAGAAGGATTCACAGCAAGGCCATAACGTTCAGACAACTCATTGATTTCTCGAGTTGCACGAGCAATATCTAGCACACCATTTTTGGTCAATTCACTCCCCAAAATGATATTTTCAGCAACAGTGAAAGCTTCTACCAACATAAAGTGCTGGTGAACCATTCCAATTCCTAGGCTAGCTGCTTTTGACGGAGAGTCTAGTTTTACAACTTGACCGTTAACCACAATTTCACCACTAGTTGGTTCAAGAAGCCCTGCTAGCATGTTCATAAGAGTGGACTTACCAGCTCCATTTTCTCCTAAAAGTGCATGAATTTCACCTTTACGAAGTTCAAGGTTAATCTTGTCGTTAGCGACAAATTCACCAAAAACTTTGGTAATTTCACGCATTTCAATGACATTTTCGTGTGCCATGTGCTCTTCCTTTCAGAGTTTTATTTTGTTTCAATAAAACCTGCTAAAGATACTTAGCAAGCTCTATTGAGACAAAAACCATTTGTCTCAATTCTTAAAGAGCGACCCAGGTCGCTTCCAAAGAAAATGACTTCCATCAATTTATTTTTCAGGCACTTTTACGCTACCATCAAGGATTTTTAGCTTTTGCATCTTCAACAGCTTTTTACCTTCTTCAGAAAGATTTGTCACTGCCAAAGTCAACACCTTTATCCTTCAATGAGTAAACGATAACTTGACCACCAGGAATTCCTTTTTCAGCTTTTGTTGGCAAGGTCTTTTACAGCTGTACCAACTTGTTTCAAAGTAGAAGCAAGTACAAAGTTAGCTTTTTACCATCTTTAGAAGTATATTTACCTTCATCTACTTGGTCACGGTCTACACCGATAACCCAAACTTTTTCACTTTCATTTTTGCTTTCATTCAAAGATTTAGCTTCTGAGAAAACACCTGCACCAGTACCACCAGCTGCTTGGTAGATAACATCTGCACCTGCAGCGTATTGAGTCAGCAGCGATTGTTTTACCTTTAGCAGCATCACCAAATGAACCAGCGTAGTCTACTTGAACTTTGATAGATGGGTCAACTGACTCAACACCAGCCTTGAAACCAGCTGCGAAACGAGAAATAACTTCAGATTCCATACCACCTACAAAACCAACTTGTTTTGTCTTAGTAGTTTTAGCTGCAGCCACACCTGCAAGGTAAGCTGCTTCGTTATCAGCAAAAGTAGCACTTACAACATTTTTTTGATCTTTAATGACATCATCAATCAGAACATAGTTTTTATCTGTATGTTCTTTAGCAGCATCAGCAACTGCATTTTTAAGCGCAAAACCAATACCATAAATTAAGTTGTAGTTTCCAGCTGCTTGGTTCAAGTTGTTAGCGTAGTCAGCTTCACTTGTTGATTGGAAGTAAGTAAAGCCATTATCTTTTTGAAAGGTTGTGTTCTTTACCCCAAGCTTGAAGACCTTCCCAAGCTGATTGGTTAAATGATTTATCATCAACACCACCAGTATCTGTCACGATAGCTGCTTTAGTCTTCACATCAGAAGAAGATGAAGCCGCGTTACGAGAAGAGCGATTACCACATGCAGCAAGTCCAAATGCTGCTACTGCAACTAGACCAAGGCCTAGCCATTGTTTCTTGTTCATTACTGAACCTCCTAAATAAGATGCGCAACTAAGTTGCAAGTATAGATAAATAGGTCACTAGGACCCTTTGTCACTCAGTGAGTGACACAGACTAATGCAAGTCTGTAAAAGAATATGGAAGTAATTCCCCGACCGTCATCTCGACCGTCGTTTTATCTTTGGCGACTAGAGTCACCTTTAGATCTGGTTTAAAAAATTCGACCATGACTTGGCGACAAGCACCGCAAGGCGAAATTGGTTTTTTCAGTTTGACCATAGACAATCAATTCTGAAAAAGTCTCGTTGTCCTTCAGAAACCGCCTTTAAAGATTGCCGTCCTTTCGCCATCAGTTGGTCAAGGGGTAGCTAGCATTTTCAATGTTAACCCCTGTATAGATACTTCCGTCCTTGGCTACCAAAACAGCGCCAATCGGAAAATGTGAGTAGGGAACGTAAGCTTTTTTACTAGTTTCAATCGCTAATTCAATCAACTCAGTAGTCGCCATCAGCCAACTCTCCTTTTAAGATTGCTACACCAGAAGATGTTCCGATTCGTGTAGCCCCCGCTTCAACAAAGGCAACTGCATCTGCATAAGAACGAGCGCCACCAGCTGCTTTGACCCCCATATCAGGACCAACTGTCTGACGCATTAGTTTAACATCTGGTAACGTAGCGCCACCTGTTGAAAAACCTGTAGAAGTCTTTACAAAGTCTGCACCAGCTTTTTGGGCTAGCTGACAAGCCAGAACTTTTTCTTCATCCGTTAACAAACAAGCTTCAATAATAACTTTAACAAGTTTGTCTCCGCTTGCTTCAACAACAGCACGAATATCTGACTCAACTAATGCAGCATTTCCTGATTTGAGTGCGCCAACATTGATAACCATATCAATTTCGTCAGCACCATTTTGGATGGCTTCTTTGGTTTCATAGGCTTTGACATCTGAAGTTGTAGCTCCAAGAGGAAAACCTACAACTGTACAAACCTTGACATCAGTATCTATTAGACCAGCTTTTGCATGAGAAACCCAGCAAGGATTCACACAGACACTAGCAAAATCGTACTCTCTTGCTTCAGATAGCAAACGATCGATTTGTTGTTCGGTCGCATCTTGCTTCAAAAGCGTATGATCAATGTATTTATTTAATTTCATTTCGGTTTTTCCTTAAATCAGGAGATAATTTCAATGATTTCACGCATTTTTATCGCTTCATCACTTATTTTAATTTTTAACATATTTTTGGAAATCTGTAACTAGTTCCGGAGAAATTTTGCCATTTGCATATACTTTTGCTACAATTTCACCTTTTTTGACTGATTCTCCAACTTTCTTGTCAAAAACAATCCCTGTCTCATAGTCAAGAGTATCTGTTTTGACTGCACGACCAGCACCTAATCTCATGGCGAAAAGACCAAACTCCATGGCTGGCAGTTCTGCAATGATACCATCTTCCTGAGCGGGAATCTCAACTACGTGGTCAACTTTTACTGGTCGATAAAGATCATCTAAATTCCCACCTTGAGCTACAACCATCTCTTCAAACTTCTTAAGTGCCTGACCATTTTCAAGATGTTGCCTTACTTCCTGTACTGTTTTTTCAACATTTGCCAGAGACAGCATAATCTGAGCTAACTCACAGATAAAGTGGCTGATATCCTCGCGTCCTTTACCCTGAAGAATTTCTAGTGCTTCTAGAATTTCCAAGCGATTCCCAATGGCACGTCCCTAAAGGTTGACTCATGTCCGTAATGACTGCTACTGTCTTACGACCCACAGCCTTACCAAGGTTTACCATGGTTTGAGCCAATTCACGCGCCTCGTCGACTGTCTTCATAAAGGCACCTTCACCAACCGTTACATCCAGTAAAATAGCATCCGCTCCAGCTGCAATCTTTTTACTCATAACAGAACTAGCAATCAAAGGAATCGTATCAACTGTTGCTGTTACATCACGTAGTGCATAGAGCAACTTATCCGCTTTGACCAGTTGGTCAGATTGACCAATAACTGAAACTCCAATATCCTGAACCTGTTTGATAAAGTCATCCTGACTGCGTTCAACTTGGAATCCTTTGATAGATTCTAGTTTATCGATTGTTCCGCCAGTATGTCCTAGACCTCTACCACTCATTTTGGCAACTGGTACGTCAAAACTAGCGACTAAGGGAGCTAAAATCAAGGTAACCTTATCTCCTACTCCCCCAGTAGAGTGTTTATCAACTTTAATACCATCAATCGCTGATAAATCAAATTCTTGTCCTGTCTTCACCATATTCATGGTCAATTCAGATATCTCTCTAGTGGTCATGCCTTTAAAATAAACAGCCATAGCAAAGGCAGACATCTGGTAGTCAGGAACTGTTCCTGCAACATAGCCTTCAATCAGCCATTGGATTTCACTCGAACTCAGTTCTTGTCCATCTCTTTTTTTCTGGATTAGATCTACTGCTCTCATTCTTTCACACTTCTAAGGATATAATATCCCTTATCTTTCTTTACAACCTCGCAGTTGCCAAATACTTCTTCCATCTTGTTTTTGGCACTTGGAGCTCCTTGTTTTTTTGGATAACAATGGTTAAATCTCCACCGTCTACAAGATAATCAATGCTTTTCTCGATGATTTCATGGACGACTTGCTTGCCTGCACGAATGGGTGGATTCGAAATGACATGATCAAATTGCCCTTCTACCTGCTCATAAATATTGGACTGGAAGATAGTCGCTTGAACCTTGTTCTTTACTGCATTTTGTTGCGCCAAATCCAGAGCACGATTATTGATGTCAACCATGGTCGCTTGGACACCATAAGCCTTGACTAAAGACAAGCCAATTGGCCCATAACCGCAACCAACATCAAGGATTTTTCTCACCTTCTTCGACTTCTAAACATCTTAGTAAAAGCTGACTACCAAAATCAACCATCTTTTTACTAAAAGACACCTGCATCCGTCAAAAAAGGTCATCTTTTTGTCCAAGAAGCTCAACTCTAAGTTCATGAATATCGTGAGTCTGCATCAGGATTTTCTGCATAATACATTTTACTCATAGAATTATTTTTACCATAAAATTTAGATATTTTAAATCGTTTACACAGTCTATACCAACTAAGGACCCAAGAAGAGATAACCTAGGAACATACTAATAAAAAAATGAAAATAGACAAGCTAGACCAAATCAAGAAAAAGCCACCATTTTTCTTGTTAAAATGGCGAGAATCAAGTAAATAAAACCAATAATTGGTAACAAAGAAATAACAAGACAAATGCAGACCAGTTGTAGGCTCGATTTCCTAAACTAATTGTAAACTCAACCAAAGTTGGAGATAGCCATAGAATGACAACCAATAAACTCAGGAATTTTTAAGATTTTATCACTCATTTCTACTCTCATAGCACCACCTCATATCACGTTCATTCTATCTATATTCTAGCAAAGTAAGCGCTTTTCTCAAAATGATTCAGATGTCTTTATTTCTATTTTATGGTATACTAAGGTATCAAACGAGGATATTTTATGACGAACGAATTTTTGCATTATGAAAAAAATCAGCCGAAGAACATGGCAATCTTTTGCATCGTAAAACAACCCCACCTTTAACTGAGGAGGAGTTAGATTCAATTAAGAGTTTTCAATGACCAGATTAGCTTAAATGATGTAACAGACATTTATTTACCACTTGCGAATCTGATTCAAATCTACAAAGCGTTCCAAAAGAAGACCTTGCATTCTCTAAAAGCATTTTTCTTCAAAGAGAAAGTAAAAATCAGCCCTTTATCATTGGTGTATCAGGGTAGGTGGCTGTTGGAAAATCTACTACAAGTCGTCTTTTTACAAATATTGCTTTCACGTATTGTTCCTGGAGCCAGTGTAGAGTTAGTTACAACTGATGGTTTCCTATTTCCTAATAGATACCTTAATCGAGACAAGGTATTCTGACTAGGAAAAGGTTTCCAGAAAGTTATGACATGGAAAGCTCTCATCAATTTCCTTGATCAACTTAAGAATGGTCAAGATGTTGATATCCCAGTCTACTCTCATGAAATCTACGATATCGTCCCAGAGCAAAAAAGCAACGAGTAGAAGCTGCTGATTTTGTAATTGTTGAAGGAATTAATGTTTTTCCAAAATCCTCAAAATGCTCGCCTCTATATAACTGATTTCTTTGATTTTTCAATCTATGTTGACGCATCTATAGAGGATATCGAGAGTTGGTATTTAGATCGATTTCCTAAAATTATTAAGTTTTGGCTCAGGATGATCCTGATAGCTACTACTATAGCTACACTCAGCTACCATTTAGGTGAAGTAAAGGATTTTAGCTCACCAGTTTGGACAAGTATTAATCTGATTAACCTCCAAAACTATATAGAACCGACACGAAATCGGGCTGAAGTTATTCTTCATAAGTCTAAAAATCACGAAATTGATGAAATTTATTTAAAAAATGATTTCCCTTGTCAAAAATAACAGTTTTCAGATATAATGGTATAGTTAGTAAATATGGAGGTAAGAACATTGGCAAATATTAAATCAGCTATCAAACGCGCTGAATTGAACGTTAAACAAAACGAAAAAGAACTCAGCACAAAAAAATCAGCTATGCGTACTGCTATCAAAAGCTTTTGAAGCAAACCCATCTGAAGAACTTTACCGTGCTGCAAGCTCAGCTATCGATAAAGCAGAAACTAAAGGTTTGATCCACAAAAACAAAGCTAGCCGTGATAAAGCACGTCTTGCTACTAAACTTGGTTAATCAAGACTAAAAACAAAAATGAGCTCTACGGAGCTTTTTGTACCAAATTTTAGAGGAATAACATGAAAATTTCTATAATTGGATACTCTGGGTCAGGAAAATCAACTCTAGCGGATAAAACTTTCCACTACTACTCCATTCCTAAACTCCATATAGATACTCTCCAATTTCAACCAGGATGGCAAGAAAGTAATCGAGATTGGATGCTAAAAAGAAATGCAGACTTTTTTTAGCGAAAAAACGAGAACTGGGTTATTGATGGCAACTATACTTGGTGTTGCTATGAAGAAAGGATGGAAGAGGCTGACCAAATCATCTTTCTTAAACTTTTTCGTCCTGGTCTTGTCTTTTTAGAGCCTTTAGACGCTATCTCAAATATAGAGGCAAAAGTTAGAGAAAGCATGGCGACTGGGTCGTCCCTGAACAATTCAACTGGGAGTTTATCCGCTGGATTCTCTGGGATGGTCGTAGCTCTGTACACAAAAACCAGTACAAAAAGAATTTGTCTCGATTATACTCGAAAAATTACGATTATTAACAATCAAAGAGAACTAGATCAATTCTTAAATCAAAAATGAGGGCTCAAAAATTGAGCCCTCATTTTATATATATTTTTGTATATTTTATTGTCTCAATTTAGAAAAAGACTTCTCCAATTTTTCCCTCAATTACTAAATCAGCTTTACTGTCTTGAAGAGTACTTGACTTGTTTATAACAACAAGTTTTGAACCTGAAGTAATTAATCAAACTAGTCGCAGGATAAACAACCAAAGAAGTCCCACCAATAATCAATAAATCAGCTTTCTGGATAACTTGGTAGCTTGACTAAAAACATCCATATCAAGAGGCTCCTCATAAAGGGTCACATCGGGTTTAACAACCTGGCCTAATCTAGGCAGTATGGAACAGGACCTTCGAGAGCCAAAAACTATCTAAATTATAAAAATCGATGACAACCAAGACAGTAATTACGGTCCACAGAACCATGTAGTTTCAAAACCTTCTGCGAACCTGCCATCTCGTGAAGACTATCGATATTTTGAGTTACAACAGCCTTCAGCTTACCGGCCTTTTCTAATGAAGCCAGATAATAATGGGCTAAATTTGGCTTAGCTTCTGGATATACGAGATGTTTTTTGTAAAAATCGAAAAATTCCTCTGGATAACGTACAAACATAGTATGAGAAACTAATTGTTCCGCAGAAAAATGCCTACCTAACTTAAGACTATATAAGCCATCTGAACTACGAAAATCAGGGATATTAGATTCAGTAGAAACCCCAGCTCCACCGAAAAAAACAATGCTTTGACTTTGGTCTATCAGTTCCTGTAATTGTTCAATTTTATCCATCTTACTTCTCCTTCAGTCTTTAGTTCGAAAAAAGTTGAAAACCATTAGCTATTACCAACTGGGCTTTCAACTTTATTTGATGATTATTGGATATCAAGCTCACAGCCATTAAAAATCGCAAGCAAGAAGATTAGCTTCAAAGCCAAGATTCTTATTCAGCAATCAATGTTTCCAAACCAACCTTCATCATATCCGTGAAGGTATTTTGGCGTTCTTCTGCAGTAGTATCTTCATCTGGATTGACCAAGCTATCAGAAATGGTCATAATGGCAAGGGCATCCACATGGTGTTGGGCGGCAAGATAGTAAAGAGCTGCTGCTTCCATTTCCACAGCCTTAACTCCCCATTTGCCAAGTTCGATATTTTGTTCAAAAGTAGTTTGAGTAGAAAACATCTGATGACAAGACATTCCCAACGTGGGTCGTCATGCCAAGGTCTTTGGCAATATGGTAGGCTTTATCTAGCAAATCAAAACTTGCGATTTGTGGGAAATCGTATTGAGGCCAGTCGTTACGGATGATGTTTGAGTTAGTTGCATCTGCTTGAGCTAAGACCAATTCACGGACGTGAACGTCCTCATTCAAAGAACCAGCTGTTCCCACACGGATTAATTTTTTCACTCCGTAGTCGACAATCAACTCGTGCGCATAAATAGAGATTGAGGGCATTCCCATCCCAGTTCCCATAACTGATACACGGTGACCTTTTGTAAGTTCCTGTGTAACCAAACATGTTACGCACTTCGTTAAAGCAAACAGCGTCTTCAAGGAAATTTTCAGCGATAAATTTCGCACGAAGAGGATCCCCTGGAAGAAGAATTTTATCAGCAATTTCACCTTGCTTAGCAGCAATATGGATAGACATAATATAAGATACCAAGGGCGTTAAAGAGGCAAAGTAAAAATAGGAAATCCGACAAAGATGCATCGCGTCTAGGAGGATTTATCTTTTTTACACAGCCTCTAGCCCGGGTTCAGTTTCAAACCCGAACTCCCTTTCCTTTCATTTTTTTATATACAGGACAGGCGACAGAGAACAAAGTAAAAAATAGGAAACTGACGACGCATCGCAGATGCTAGACAGTTTATCTTTTTTACACAGTTCTCCACCCGTATTCAGTTCAGCGAATACGGTAAACCCATCCTTTCTTTTTTTATTGAGTATTTAGGAGAGCTTTCCGCTCGTGTTCAAATCAGAACACATGCTTTACCTTTCTTTTTGTGTATACAGGACAGGCGACAGAGAACAAAGTAAAAATAGGAAACTTACGACGCATCGCAGATGCTTGACAGTTTATCTTTTTGACACAGTTCTCCGCCCGTATTCAGTTCAGCGAATACGGTAAACCCATCCTTTCTTTTTTTATTGAGTAATTAGGAGAGCTTTCCGCTCGTGTTCAAATCAGAACACATGCTCTACCTTTCTATAAGATACCAAGCCCGTAAAAAGCACAGTGAAAATAGGGGATGGACGCAGCAAGTACTGGACTTGCAAGTCAATCTATCTTTTTCACACAGCTTTAAGGGCGGGTTCAATTATTATTTGGTTTTGAAAGTCGTGGCGATTCCGGGTTCAATTCAAACCTGAACTGCCCTTCCTTTCATTTTTTATTTTGTTAATGAGTCCAAAAATGCATAGAGTTTAGCATTCATTTCTCGATAATCGTAAACACGGATGGCTTCAGGTTCTTGAACAAAGGTCAGGTTTTGACTTTTGTTCTTCCAAAACATCTTCAACGTCCGCAGACAATCAAGAGTTCAACTGCTTCTCGATCAAATTCCAAGTGGGCTTGGAAGGCATAGTGTTTAGGACTGAAGCGAATAATCTGACGTGGACACCCTTGACTGGTCGCAAGAACGACAGCATCCTCTGTCAATCCCGGCATATCGCCATGCCAGTGTCCTGTATTTAGAGTCGGTCCAAGAACTTTGACATGTTCATCTTTTAAACCAGCTTCAGTAAGCGTTATTGGAAAAACACCAATCTCACGTTCCGGACTATGTTCATACTCTGCACCATAAGCAACAGATAGGAGCTGGGCTCCAAGACAGACCCTCAACAATATAACGATCTGACTTGATGGCTTTTTGAATCAACTGGATCTCTGCCTGAGGATCGTAGTATGGAAAAGCTTCCCTATCTTCATCTGGTGATTGAGGGCCTCCCATGACTATCAAAAAGTCAATATCATTCACTGACTCAGGTAGGGTTTCATTCTCATAGACTTTTGTCGTGGTTACCTGATGGCCACGCTCCTGCGCCCATTTTAGATAAGCGCCCGGCACTTCAAAGGTTTCATGTAAAATAAAGTGAACTCTCATAGCATTACAATTCAGCAAGAATAGCTTTAAGCAAGCCTTTGAAGTCGCCTTTGACGCGCTCTGTCACTTCTACGACTTCTTCGTGGTTGAGTTCTTCTTGGAAACCTGCGCAAAGTTAGTGATACATGAAATACCAAGAACTTTCAAGCCTGAGTGAGCGGCTACAATAACTTCAGGAACGGTTGACATTCCGACAGCGTCTGCACCAAGTGTCTTATAAGCACGGATTTCAGCTGGAGTTTCATAGGTAGGACCTGTCACACCGATATAAACCCCATCATCCAATTTGATACCAAGTTTATCTGCTACTTTATGAGCTGTCTCACGATATTCTGGTGTGTAAGCTTTTGACATATCAGGGAAACGTGGACCCGAAAGTCATCCAAGTTTTCACCAATCAATGGGTTTTGACCAGTCATGTTAATGTGGTCAGTGATAGCCATCAAGGTACCTGGACCAAATCCGATACCACCGGCAGCGTTGGTAACAAGAACCCCTTCACAGCCCAAAACTTTCATGACACGAACTGGGAAAGTCACCACTTCTAGTGGGTTTCCTTCGTAGAAATGGAAACGTCCTTGAAGGGCCAAAACCTTACGTCCAGCAAGTTCACCGTAGACCAATTTACCCGCATGGCCGACAACCGTTGAACGACCCCAGTTTGGAATTTCAGAGTAGTCAACTACGACTGGATTTTCGATTTCTTCAGCTAATTCTCAAGTCCTGAACCAAGGATTAAACCGAATTCTGGCGCCTCTACTCCCTTTTCTTTCAAGAAAGCAGCTGTTTCATTGATTTTTGCTAATAATGTCATTGTCTGTCTCCTTCATAATTTTTTAGCAATTGACCGATTTTGTCAAAGGTATTCGCGTTACGAATGGTAATATTGCCATAAAAAGGCAACTTCAGCAGTTGTTTATGGTAGGCTGTTTTAGCATAGCTTTCTTCCGAGAATTTGCCCCAAAAACCGCTACTTTTGCCAAAAGTGAAGCACTTCATCTCTTAGCTTCAAAACACGCAACTTATCTTCTACGGATTCCCTATTTAAGCCCTCGGTATAAAAGAGAACATCCTTTCGAGCCATTTCTTGGAACCACCAAGCAGGGAGAGTTCTAAGCTCCTCTTCATAGTCTTCTTGAGATACCAAGGAAAAACTTTTGATAAATGGATAATGCACTCCAAAGAAGCCCTGCAGACTCTCAACTAACTGAGTTCTAGCCTTACTGCTATCAAAGAAAATATTGCCACTATTAATGTAAGTTTCAACATTTTCTAATCCCAACTCTGCCAATTCTTGACGCAACTGAGCCATGACTACCTTGTTCTTTCCACCGACATTAATACCTCTAACAAGTAGAGCGTAACGAATCATCTTAAACTAATTTATCTAAGAAACTTTCACCAATCATGGCAGTTTCAACGCCAAAGTTATCCGCAATTGTTGCTGAGATGTCGGAGAAGTACCCAACTGGGAGCAAGCCACTACCTTTGAAGGCTGGACTGTATGCCAAAAGTGGGATGTATTCACGCGTATGATCAGTACCAGCATAGGTTGGGTCATTTCCGTGGTCAGCAGTAATCAAAAGAAGATCGTCTTCTCTCATTGCTGCAATGATTTCTGGCAAGCGCTCATCAAACTCATGCAAACAATCACGATAGCCGTGTGGATCACGACGGTGTCCATAAAGGGCATCGAAGTCTACTAAGTTTGTAAATGAGAAGCCATGTTTGAAGTCTTCTGATTTCATAGCCTTGATCAAGTTGTCAATACCGTGGCTGTTTGATTTGTTGTGGCCCATATCGTGGTTGATACCTACACCGTTGAAGATATCGTTAATCTTACCAACTGCATATGTATCGATACCTGCTTCATTCAATTTGTCCAAAACAGTTGGGGCAAATGGAGATACAGCCAAGTCACGACGATTTGCAGTACGTGTGAAGTTTCCCGGCTCCCCAACATATGGACGGGCAATGATACGTCCAAGAAGAGCTGGACGTTCCAAAGTGATGGAACGAGCGTATTCACAAATACGGTACAATTCATCCAAAGGTATAACGTCTTCGTGTGCGGCAATTTGAAGAACCGGGTCAGCTGAAGTATAGATAATCAACTCACCAGTCTCCATTTGGCGTGGTCCGAAAGTCATCGATGACAGCTGTACCTGAGTAGGGTTTGTTTGCTTCACGGATAACCTTACGGCCTGAAAATTCTTCAATTTTTGTGATAATTTCTTCAGGGAAGCCATTCCAGAAAGTATCAAATGGTTCTGTGATATTAAAGCCCCATGATTTCCCAGTGACCGGTCATGGTATCTTTTCCCAAGAGAAACTTCCTCTAGCTTAGTCGCATAACCAGTAGGATTGCTTTCAGCTGGAACAGTCTTCAATGGTGTTTCGCGAGGAATATTTCCAAGACCAAGTTTTGCCATGTTTGGTACATCCAAACCTACAGCTTTTTGAAAATGTGCCCAAGAGTGTCAGCTGCTCCGTCTGGAACACCCTGCATTGACAAAGTTATTAGCATCTGGTGCTGCATCAATCCCTACAGAATCCAGTACCACCAAGTGAATACGATTAAATTTTGGCATAGTGTGTCTCCTTTTTATATTGATTATTTTGCTTTTGTTGAAGTTAAAATCTGAACGCCCTCTTGTCCAGCAACGATGACCTTATCCACCATTTGGTTAAACAAGCCGTGCTCGACGACACCAACGACATGGTCCAATTCTTGTCCCAGAGCAATTGGGTCTTCAATCACTTCCAAGGCGAGGTCAATGATAAAGTTCTGCATATCCGTCACAAAACGTTGGCCATCCTTTTCACGGAAGCTCGGTTTATAGCCAGCACGCTCAAATCGACGAAAGACCTGTTCGGCACCGTACTGAACTACCTCTACAGCTAATTTAAAAGCTCCCAGTTTTTCGACTAATTTACTTTCATCAACGACCCAGATATATTCTTTAGATGGAGTTGCGACGACCTTTTCCATTAGAAGCGCACCTCCACCACCTTTGATGCCATTAAACTGACTGTCTACTTCATCCGCACCATCCACGGTCAGGTCTACAAAATCCACTTGGTCGATTGATTTGAGGGGAATATTAAGACCTTCTGCCTGTTTGCTGGTTACACTAGAAGTTGTTACAGCTGTTATCTGTAAAGCCTTCTTCCTTTGATACGACGACCTATTTCTTCGACGAAATAGTAGGCAGTGGAGCCAGTCCCAAGTCCGACAACCATACCATCTTTGACGAACTCGGCAGCTTTAATCCCTGCCATTTTTTTCAGATTTTCCACTTATACACCTCCAAATAGAGCTACTTCTATTATATCATGAATACGCTTCAAATTCATCCTACACTAGAAAAAAACCCGAACATTTTATTTCGGGTTTTTGATGCTTATTTAACCATATCAGGGATCGTAGTCATAAAATCCAGTATCCAAGAAACGATTTTTAGGATGTAGCTTACGAACTTCTTCATCTAGCAAAAAGGCTTGGTCATGTGTGAAGTTCCCTTCTTGAATCAAGTTGCGAGCTTGGATAAAAGAGTTTTTGCAATTTCTACAAAAGTTTTGACCCGGAGTATAGAGACCTTCTAGTTTCCAGTGGGTAAAGCCATGTTCAACTAATTCAGTTAACTTGGTCATCAAATCAAGGTCATTATTCGCAAAGATATGAGTTCCATGATTGTCTTCAAAAATAGAGTAATGACTCTCTGGATCACTAGGCTCGGCCAAGAACAAATCACGTTGACGAGATTTTTCATCATCAATCTGTGTGAAATTATAGTAGTTTTGCAAGAGTGGACGCTTCGAATGGTGGATGACACTAGCACCATAGACTAAGACTTCAGCAGGAATTTCTAAAATTTCAGGCATTTTGAAAAGTTCTGCAGATGGGATTTCGCGCGCCAAAACAGCTTCTGACGCTCCTGCTTTTTGCCCCCAGAAGTTGATCTGACGACTGCTTGTGACCATGGTTGATGCGTCGTAAATCGTTTTGAAAGAATAGCCGTCACGGTTGACCACATAAAAAACACCTGCATCTCCAACAGTGATGTAGTCGGTCTTGATTTCCTCTAAAAAGTCCAAGAATGGCTTGATACGGTCCATCATGTCTTGGTGCATAAGAGCATTGACCGCAACGATTAATTCCTTTCCTGCATCATGAACGAAATTTGCGATTTCACGCAATTCTTCATGACTAAATGTTGTCGGCAAACGAAGTCCAAAATCTTTTTCACCGACATAAATGCGATCGACACCAGCCTCGAGTAGCTGTTTTACTTGTTCAATACTTTCAGCAGTTGCTGTAATGATAATCTTTTCCATAGACAAAATTATACCACATTTCAAAAAAATCAGCTATATAGAAAAGTGAGTCTTATGATGCGAAATTTCAAAAAAGTGAACTGCATCAATGGCAGTTCACTTTTTCGTATTATACTTGTGTCTTTTCAACAAGTCGTCCATCATCCATAACATAAACACGGTCAACCTTATCCAGCAAGCGAGTATCATGCGTAATCATGACAACTCCCCTGCCTTGCTCATGGGCAATTGAAGCCAGCATATCTGTAACCTGGTAAGCACGTTGTGTATCTAGGCTAGCTGTTGGCTCATCTGCAAGTACAATACTCGGATTATTGTATAGGGCTCTAGCAATTGCAGCTCGTTGGCGTTCTCCACCTGAGAGAGCTTTGGGATAGTGGTTTTGAACCTTCTCCAAATCCAACAAACTGAACAACTCTTGTCGGTCACTTTTTATAGATTTCTTTTTATCCAAACGGTCAATTAAATCTAATTGCTCCTTGACTGTTAAAAAGGGAATGAGATTTGAAGCCTGGAGGATAAATGCCAAATTCACTAAAGCGCAAATCCGTTTTTTCTTTTTCGGTTAGATTTCCAGTCTCTTTTCCCTTTACCAGAATCTTGCCACTTGAAGCTTCTTGAAGTTGGCCTAGAGTCGTTAAAAAGGTTGTTTTGCCCTGACCCAGAAGGTCCCCACAATGGCTACAAACTCACCAGCGTTTAGCTGAAAATTAGTCTCATGGAGAGCTGTAACTTTCATATTGCCTTCGCCATAAGTTTTTGTCACTTGAATCATCTCAATTAATGTCGTCATATCTTTCTCCTTATCATTCTGCGATGGCCGTAATTGGATCTACTTTTAGCAGACGAGGAAGCGAAATGACACCTCCTAGAAGAGCCATTAAGCAGATGACCAGGCTTAACACAAAGTATGCCAGCCAACTAGGGTAGAAAAAGAAGGTTGCAGGTAAGACTAAAATGACTGCCCAAATGGCTACTAAGGCCAATCCGATACCCAAACCAGATAAGAGAAAGATTTGACAGAAAAAGGGACCATACGATGGATTTTATCTGAATTCCTTGCGCTCGCATAATGCCATAGAGACCTAATTTTTGAATGGTAATGATATAAATAAAAATCCCAACAATCAGACCTGTAATGACAATCATAGCTAGAATCATTCCTGAGAATACATTGACCTGAGGGGTATAACCAGGAATTTTTGAAATCATTTTTTGAATAGAAATCTGCTTCAAGCCATCGCCAGTCACTTCTACATCATTTTGCAATACCAATGCAGAGATCGAACGATTGCCTTTTGTTGTTCCTTTGTAAATTCCAATACGTTGTTAAAGCTCGTAAAGACAACAGGTTCTGTGAAAGAAATTTATTTTCCTTTGGTCAAACCTACAATCTTAAAACTTGTTTCACTTCCGTTTAGTTGAATTGCGTCCCCGAGTTTGATGCCATGATTTTCAAAAGACTGATCCACTACAACTTCTTGGTCATTTTCTGGGTAATGCCCTTCAATCAAGGACGGAGAGATAAAACTGTCCCACTCTTGTCCGAAAATAGAGACATTAATCTTATCACTACTATCGATAAGGTTTGTTACCGCAAACATATAGCTTAGGGGAACAGCATCCTCAGACACCTTATCCTTGTAGTCTTTTTCAGGTATAAAGGATGCTGTCAAATTGTCATTTGCATAATCGGATAGAACAACTCCTGTTGCTTGCCAATTATCGATAGCAGCCCTATTATTTCGAACGAGTCCTAAAAGCCAAACTGGTCATAAAAAAAGACCATAAAAGCAATGAGAAAAATGGTTGTTAGAATTAAACTGTATCGCAGTTTATTCTGTAAAAATTTCTTTGATAGCAAGATACATGCCAATCTCCTTTAAGTATTCAGTTGTCGGGAAAATACATCTTCCCTCTACACATAGCACTAAAGATAGAAAAACTATCTCGTCATGAACAACTAGAATCAATTTAAAAGAATCCTGTCCTTACTTCAAAATTGAATTTATTTGCATCTGTGTATGATTTTTTTATTCGTTTTCAACCATCAAACTTTCCCCTTTTTTGAAATAAGAGAAAAATAATAAAAGTTTAAACGGTTCACCCATCCTATCATTTTCCCTAAGGCATGTCAAGAAAACCGACTTTGTCCTTGAAAACAGATTTTATGCAATTTGTAACCATTCTGTAATAATTCTCTCTTTAAAAAAAGTGATAAAAATAGTAATGTATTGTTAGGAGAGAAATATGCCCGCTAGAAAAATTACACCCGTATGAGTTAGAACAAGAAAGTGTAAAAAAACTGCTCAGTTTCAAGATTATGTTCCAGAAAAATGCTTCTGTCGCTAGTGTAAAGGAAGTTCTATTTTTTTGTAAACATCGCTTGCTTCTGCGTCTTTTTAGCGATTTTTAGCTTTTTGTTCTTATCACTAAAAGTAAACACTGTCTTATCATTTGCTTTGGCTATCGGTCTTAGTCTTGTAGCTTTGCAATTTCAGCGTACTTTTATCAAGAAAAGATTCAAATAGGATGACCTTCACAATTCTGCTCTAACCTCAATAAGTTTGACAATTTATTAAGATTCAAATAAAGGACTCAGTTCTGTATAGTACAGATCCAAGTCCTTTTTATATTACTTTTTATGCTCAACCATATTAGTATTTCCTTTTTAAAATAACTTCTATATGGCTAAAAACTCTTCCCACAAGAGAAAAACATACCCGGTTTAAACATACCATCATACTTAAGACAGTATATTTTCGAAACATTATATCTTGTAACCCGCCTAAAAACGAAGATTTTGCTCAATCATTTTTTTCTGGGACTTATCACCATTTTTACTATCTCTGAACCATAGAATCCATCAATTTTTATCGTATTGACAAGATTTTTAATGCTGTAAGCCCTATCTATTTGATAATTGTAGTGAGCTATAATCCAACTTTTTAAGTTCATAAATTCGAATCTTTTTTTCGTACATTAATACAAAATTGACAGTACTTCAAAAAGTTATAGTATTAATGCCCTAACTTTTTACTGCAATTAATAGACTATTTTTGTTTGCTTAAGTTTCCCCAAGTAATCAAGAGATACATAAGACTAGATCCAAAACATATCTGCCAAGGCATGCATGAGGAAAAATGGCAGTAAATTCTTGACCACATACTTGTACAAGAAATAGTAGAAGAGACCATAAACAAGACCAATAACCAAGGCCCAGAGTAATCCTTGATAGGTATGGAACGAAATCCGTATGATTACCGAGTATACTAGAACCAGCCACTTATGTTTTTCTCTGACTGAAGTCAGTAAGCCCAAGAAGAAAAATTCTTCATAAAAACCATTTAGAAGAGCATAAGCAATGGCCATTGGCGTTAAGGCCATGAATTTTCTAATGATTTCCATGGGATCTATAAAACGGAATCAACTGAGGATTAAAATAATTGTACTCACCGCTAAGGGTTGTTACAATATCTCCAATTATTCCAACAACAGCAAAGATAAGGGGAACCCAAACTAAAACTGACCAGGACAAGCGAATTGGAAGCTGTTTAAAATCATAGTTTCGAATCATGAGATAAAGCAAGGTAATCCCTAGCATAATCAACTGGAAAAGTAAAATTACTCGAATAAGTTTGCTCCAACACTTGCTACATTTGTTGTAGTTTCCAACATTAGCAACAGTTGAAGGTGATAGACTCTCCATAAATTGTTGAGTAGAACGGATGATAAACTCTCCAAACATTAAAACAGTGATGATTAAGATATCAAACCATTTTAAGTGTCTTAAAGGTTTAGCAGGATGAATACTTTGTATAAAATTCATATTTCCTCCGTTTAGCTTATTTTTTTGTAACTTTTATTATAAACTTTCAATCTTAAAATTATATAAATTAATGCAGAACATAAAAAAACAACCTCTTTATAAGGTTGTTCTGTCTTTAAATAGACTTGTGTTTCTTTTCTAGCATTAAATCCTTCAAAGAAATAATAGTTACAGCCAACAAAATCATTGCGATACCAAGAAAATCTACTAGATAAAAGATATCTCCCATAATCATAAAGGCAAAAAACACTGCCGAGATGGGCTCAATAGATGCCAAAAGACTAGACTTGACCGGTCCTATCATACTGGCACCCTTAAGAAAGGCTGTATAGGCAAAGACTGTTCCAATAAGGATAATACCAGCAAAAGCTAGAAAGATATCAAATGATAAAGGAATACTAGCCCCGATAAGCCCTGTAAAAGGCACTGCTACAAACCCAGAGATGGTCATCCCAACACCGATGACTAGAATGCTCCCCCACTTTTGAATCAGTTTAATGGGTAAAATGATATACAAAGCATAGGTTAAGGCAGAGAACAAGCCCCAAAATAGACCTGCCGGTGTCATAGAGAGCTGATCCATTTGACCGTGAGTCGCAATTAAAAAGGTTCCACCTATTGCTAAAATCATAGAAATAATTTCTGTTATGGTAGGTGCTACCTTATCCTTTATACAAGTATATGCTAGAATACCAACAGGACAGACATACTGAAGCACTGTCGCTGTACCAGCATTTGTCTCCTGAATAGCCGATAAATAGGCCAATTGATTTAGAAAGAGACCAAATAAAGAAAAATAGGAAGAGAGAAAACAGACTTGATTTATCTTTTAGAAAAGCCAAAAATTGTTCCTTAGACTTTACATAGGACAAGAGAACTAAGAGCAAACCTGCAATAATTAAACGGATATTGGTCAGAACTAGAGCTGAAATCCCATGAACCATCAGGTACTGACCGCTGGTCCCAGACAAGCCCCAAGCAATACCCGCAATCACTGTAAAAAGAGTTCCTTTAAAAGCTTTTGACATACTTCCTCCCTAGTCTGCTTCACGAATTAGGGTCCATGACCTGATTACGGTCTATGATCCACTGCGCACGCTCGTCCTTTTTCGTAGGTTCTATTGGACAAGAAAAATCACTGACTTCCTGCTTTCTTACGATTCCACATGATAAAGGTTCCAGTATAGCCTGTATGGTCTAGCCAATCACCTTCAAGATTCCAGGCTAAGGAGCGTTCCTTATCACTCAAATCTGAAAAAAATTCTGACTTAAATCCTGCAGCAAAAATCATCCTGTAAATAATGCTCTAGGAAAGATTTTTTAAATCTTTTACGGTTGAAAACAAACCTGCACTACCAGCATGTCTGCCTAGTAAACGTGCCTTTGGATCGTGCACTACTCCTGCTTTCTGTCCCCGAACAGTCGGTACAGCACAGGTTACAGGTCCAAACTGAGTTTCTCTCATTCCCCACGGCTCAAAAACACCTTCATGTATGATTTGGTCTAAGTCTTTTCTTAAAAATAGTTCTCCAGTATAAATCCTAGTAAGAGAAAGTGCACATCTGAATACAGAAATGCTCGCTTCTCACGTCGATTAAGATGAAACATAGCTTCTTTCAATTCTTCTGCATTCAACTGGTCACGATTGGGAATATAAGGATCCAAGTCTGTAGCATGAGTAAGGAGTTGACGAATTGCGATATCTGGGTAATCCGCCTCTGGTAGATAAGCTGTTATAGGCTGGTCTAACTCGATTTTTCCTTCCTTCCACAAGAAATTAAAACTGTTCCAACTCCGACGACTTTGCTCACACTTGCCAAATCATAGACTAAACCTTGACAAGTCTGCTCTCCAATTTCTGGATCTGCTTCTCCGAGGTACCACTCAGACCATTCACCATCCCGATAATACGCAAAAGAGGCACCAGGATAAATCCCTGCCTCAATTTGTTGCTCTATTTTTTGGATAACTAATTCTCTCATACTTCTTCAAACCACAATTCGACATTGTTAGTGTCCGTTGTCAAGAAGAACTTTTCGGACTTAGGAATAAAGTAACCTGTAGTTCAAAACGTTGACGCAGACTAGTTAATTCAAGTTCTTTTACTTGGAATTTCAACATAGACAAGTCCCAAGTTACATTATTTTCAACAAGCAAATCACTACCTTGAGCTTGCTTAAAAGCTATACTAGTTTCAATTCCCTCTTTTTCAAGCAGGCTTGTCGTTTCTTCAGGCAAGTTAATCTCTACTGAAATATCAAATGCTGTCAAATATTGCAATTTCTCATCTTTTGGGAAAGTAACAGTTTCATCAAACTTTCTCAAATCTTTGATGTCATCTTCCCGCATGGATTAGGACAAGATCCCCTTCTGGTGAAAGGATTTCAAAAGCATATCCTTTATTTCCTTTATAGAGTTGAGGAAGTTTTTCCAATCTAGCTAATAAGGCTTCAATCTCGGATGGATTCGCTACTCTTATAATCAATCTAGCTAATTTTTTGATCCCTTCAACCTTACGGCTTCTCATACTTGGCGATTCTTCTAAAACCAATTTTTCAATGCCTGACTGGTCTCCTAGCGATAAGAAAGCAGACTCTTCAAGCAAGGGTTTCATACCCAAGGTTTGGATATAAAACAATTCGTTTAATCTTCTATTATTTGTCTTTAGCGTCGGGATCATACGCACAATTTGATTTACATTCATAAATTCCTCCAACACTTTTTATTTTAAAGGATTTTATTTCATTTTACAAGTTATTCAACTAAAAACTTTAACTATATTAACCCCTTGAATAAGGAACCCCCTTCGCATATCCGAAGGGGGACTCGTTTTATTTTAGTAAAATTCTTTGTTAGTTCTTCCAAGAAAGTTCTGCTTGAAGACCATAGTGATCACTGACCTGCGGACTTGCTTGTCCATCAAAGACAACATGCAACTTTTCTACCTGTATATCCTTTGTCGTAAAGACATAATCAATTCGAAGCGGTTCTGTATTTCCCTTCCAACCATCAATTTCTGGAGGAACAGTGTAGCTTCCACTTCTCTCTTTTGCAACTTCATATGCATCCTGTAAGCCTAGCGGACTAGTTAGGATAGCTTGATAGCCTTCCTGACCTGCAGGGTTGTTAAAATCTCCTGCTAGTAATAGAGGTTTATTCAACTCTTTTAAAACTGCTTCAAATCGTGCCCATTCCTCTTGGAATCCTTTATCCCACCAAGAGAGATGCACACTCGCAACTGCAAGTTCTTTGCCTTCAACTACTGTTTCTGCTAAAGCAACTCGACGGGTGTGGTAATCTGTCGGATCATCTACATCTGAAACCAAAATTTCACGCGCTTCAATTGGTGTTTTAGATAGGATTGCAACACCTTCATGATAGCGGTCATAACCGATATGGTTATATGCCCAAGTCCAATAATATTTCAAACCTTTCTCAGCTAGTTTCTCTACCAACAGACGAACATAATGGTCTTGGTGAATTGGTTCTGCTGAAGGTAACGGATGATAAAGTGGACCAGCATCTACTTGCTCTGAGGTGACTTCTTGGTTAATTTCCTGAAAACAAATTAAATCATAATTGTTTTCAAGGATATCTTGTAACAAGAGCTGAAATTTTTCTTCAGGATTTTTTTCCATCCAACTATGAGTATTAAGGGTTAAAAATTTCATACTTTTTCTCCTATAAACAAGAGGTTGGAAAAACTTCCAACCCCTAAATGTTTACAATTCTACTTTTGCAACTACTGTGTTAGCTGCAAGAGAACCTGTTTGTTCCAATTTGACTGACTTGATTGCATCTCCATTTGTAAAGACAACTACAGTTGTAGTTTCACGACCTGCTGCTTGAATAGCACCAAGGTCAGCTTTGACTAAGAGATCACCAGCAGCTACTGCTTGACCTTCAGAAACCTTCACATCGAATGGTTTTCCTTCCAAGCTTACAGTATCAAGACCGATGTGAACAAGAACTTCAAGGCCTTCTGCAGTCACAAGACCAAGAGCATGTTTAGTTGGGAAGATACTTGATACAGTACCTGAAACTGGAGATACAATGTTTCCATTTGCTGGTTCCACTGCAAATCCATCACCCATCATTTTTTGTGAGAATACTGGATCCTTAACTTGTTCCAATTTAATGACTTGACCGTCAGCAACTGAATAAACTTCTTCAGTCACACCTTTAAAATGTACAGCATTTTTTTGAGCCTCTGTCATTTGACTTGGAAGAGTTTCAGGAATCACTTCACCTGAGTCGAGAAGGTCTTGGATATCTGATTTCAAAACGTCAGCTTTTGGTCCATAGATAGCTTGGACACCTTGTCCTTTCATGACAAGTCCCATAGCTCCTTCAGCTTTCCATTGCTCTGCATTTCCTACTTTATCTGCATCTTTAACAGTTACACGAAGACGAGTCATACATGCGTCCACATCAACGATGTTAGCACGTCCACCAAGAAGGTTAATGATGTTAACAGCTTGAGAAGCTTCTGCAACTTTTGACTCACCAGAAGCAGCAGATTCTGATGAACCTTCAGCAGTTTCGTAGTTTCCGTTACGTCCTGGAGTAGCATAGTTGAATTTTTGAATCATGAAGTTGGCGATAAAGTACATGATAACTGCAAATAGTGCTGTTACCCAGATAAAGTTAATGATATCCATACCAAGACCAGCATTGATAGCTAGTGGAGTACGAGTCAAGAATTCAATTGAACCGAATGAGTGCACACGAAGGTGAACAATATCAGCCATAGCAAAGGCAGCACCTTGAACAACAGCGTAGACAAGGTAAAGAGGTGTTGCAACAAACATGAACATATATTCAATTGGCTCAGTAACACCAGTCAAGAAAGTTGCAAGAGCTGTCGCAATCATCATACCTTTGTATTGGTGTTTCTTGTCTGCTTCAACATTACGGTAAATAGCAGCAGCCACACCCATCAAAATACCGAATGAACCAATCATTTGTCCAACTTTGAAACGAGCTGGATGTACTGTATCTAACAAGTGTTGGTATTGAGTGCGTCAGTACCTTTAAGGTTTACAAGGTCAGTTACCCATGCAAGCCAAAGTGGATCTTGACCAAATACTTGAGTACCTTTTGCTGCACCTGTTAAGACATCATAAGTACCACCAAGAGCTGTATAGTTCATTGGGATAGTCAACATATGGTGAAGACCAAATGGCAAGAGCAAGCGTTCCAAAGTACCATACAAGAATGGTGCAAGAACTGGTGCTGTTTCTTGTGAATTAGCAATCCAGATACCGAAGTTATTAATACCTGTTTGAACAACTGGCCAGAAAGCTGAAAGAAGAATTGCAGCGATTGCTGAGCGAAGAATAACTACAAATGGTACAAAACGTTTCCCGTTAAAGAATGAAAGGGCATCAGGAAGTTTACGGAAATTATAGTATTTGTTAAATGCAGTCGCTCCAACAAAACCTGAGATAATCCCTACAAATACCCCCATGTTAAGGGCTGGTGCCTCAAGTACACTAATGAAATAATCAGAAACTTTGATAGAGTTACCAAAGATTGTTGAAACCATAGCGTTAGGATCTTTCAACATATCACTACTTACACTAAAGATTGTACCAGTGATGCGGTTGATAAGAATAAAAGCAAGCCCAGCGGCAAAAGCACCACCAGCACGTTCTTTAGCCCAGCTTCCTCCAATAGCGAGGGCAAACAAAATATGAAGGTTACCGATAACTCCCCAACCAATTTGCTCTAGTACGCCACCAGTAATAACTAGGGGAGCAAGGTTTGGGTCAATCAATGCAAGTGACTTACCGATTGAAATCATCAATCCAGCCGCTGGCATAACAGCGATAACCACCATTAAAGCCTTACCGAATTTTTGCCAAAATTCGAAAGACAAGACATTTTTGAATGTATCTTTCATCATCCAAATCTCCTTATTTTATATTAATGCAAACGATTTACGAAAACGTTTGCACTGCTTATGTCTTAATTATACCACTTTTTTTATTTTTTTGTAAAGGGTTTTTAAAAAATTTTTTTCTGTCCAATCATTTCAATATCTCTCACTTATTTGCTAACTTTTGAGTTTGCGGGTCTTTTCTGATATAATATTAGCTATGAAATCCTATAATACCTTGAATGATTATTATCGAAATTTATTCGGAGAAAAAACTTTCAAAGTTCCTATCGATGCTGGATTTGATTGTCCCAATCGCGATGGTACAGTAGCTCATGGAGGTTGTACTTTCTGTACGGTTTCTGGTTCTGGAGATGCTATCGTTGCGCCTGACGCTCCTATTCGTGAGCAATTTTATAAGGAAATTGACTTTATGCACCGTAAATGGCCAGATGTAAAAAAATATCTAGTCTATTTCCAAAACTTTACTAATACTCATGAAAAGCTCGAAGTCATTCGTGAACGCTATGAACAAGCTATTAATGAACCTGGTGTTGTTGGAATCAATATTGGTACTCGTCCAGACTGTCTTCCTGATGAAACAATTGAATACTTGGCAGAATTATCAGAGCGACTGCATGTTACTGTAGAGTTAGGTTTACAAACTACTTATGAAGAAACTTCTGAATTGATTAACCGTGCCCACTCCTATGAACTCTACGTGGAGACGGTTAAGCGCTTGAGAAAATATCCTAAACTTGAGATTGTAGCTCATTTAATTAATGGTTTACCAGGTGAAACTCATGACATGATGGTGGAAAATGTTCGTCGTTGTGTGACTGATAATGATATCCAAGGAATTAAACTTCACCTCCTTCATCTCATGACGAACACTCGGATGCAGCGAGATTATCACGAAGGTCGTTTGCAGCTCATGAGTCAGGATGAATATGTCAAGGTTATCTGTGACCAACTAGAAATTATTCCCAAACATATTGTTATCCATCGCATAACAGGAGATGCACCTAGAGACATGCTGATTGGTCCTATGTGGAGTCTCAATAAATGGGAAGTTCTAAATAGCATTGAGTCTGAAATGAGACGACGCGGTAGCGTCCAAGGATGCAAGGCTGTAAAACAGGAGTTTATGAATGAAAAGACCACTTGAATTGGCGCATGATTTTCTTGCCCAAGTCATAACAAAAGATGATGTTGTTGTAGATGCAACAATGGGAAATGGACATGATACACTTTTCCTTGCCAAGTTGGCTAAACAAGTCTACGCTTTTGATATACAAGAACAAGCTCTTGAAAAAACAAGTCAACGTATCCAAGAAGCCGGTTTGGCCAATGTCGAGTTACTTCTACAAGGTCATGAAACCGTAGATCAGTTTGTAACTGAGGTGAAGGCAGCCATCTTTAATCTAGGTTATCTTCCTTCTGCCGATAAGTCTATCATTACTAAACCTCACACAACCATTGAGGCACTAGATAAACTCTGTCAATTGCTTGTTAAGGGTGGGCGAATAGCCATCATGATTTATTACGGACATGAAGGTGGAGATATTGAACGGGATGCAGTCATGGATTTTGTCAGTCAGTTACCACAACAAGAATACACTGCCACTATCTATCGTACCCTCAACCAAATTAACAATCCACCATTTTTAGTTATGATTGAAAAATTAGAAAGGTATCGACATGGATAAACAATACCTAAAAGATAAAATCGAAGCTCTTCGTCACAACTTTGTCGAGTCAACCCAACATGAACGTGCAGTTGGTATTTTGGATGAAGCACATATGAGTAAAAAAATGCTGAAAATCAAGAAAAAAATGATTTCGCTTGAAATGGAGCGTTGTCAGAAGAAAATCGAGCATAAGGACTGCTCGAAGATTGATCAAAAAATCCAAGAACAAAAGGAACTTTTTGAAGCTTGTCGCAAACAAAAATAAGGAGGTAGAAGATGGATTTACTTTTTTATCTCTTGATATTTTTACTTGTTCTCATTGTTTCTAGTACGACCAATAAACTACTCCCCTTTTTACCCATGCCCCTGATTCAAATATTGCTAGGGATTGGGATTGGTCTTTGCTTACCGAATAACCAGTATCACTTAGATACTGAGTTGTTTCTAGCTTTGGTAATCGGCCCACTTCTCTTTCGTGAGGCTCAAGAAGCAGACGTAACCTCTATCTTAAAACACTGGAAAATCGTTCTCTACCTGATTTTCCCTGTTATCTTTGTATCAACATTGAGTATGGGAGGACTTGCCCATGTCCTTTGGATTGGCTTACCATTGGCTGCTTGCGTTGCAGTCGGAGCTGCACTTGGTCCTACAGATCTCGTCGCTTTTGCTTCTCTTTCTGAACGTTTTACTTTTCCAAAACGAATTTCAAATATCTTAAAAGGGGAAGGCCTATTAAATGACGCTTCTGGGTTAATTGCTTTTCGTGTAGCTCTCATCGCATGGACAACTGGAACTTTTTCAATCGCTCAAGCAGGAATATCTCTGGCGATCTCTATCGTTGGAGGGCTTGCAGTTGGTCTTATGACGGCTTTAATCAACCGATTCCTCCACTCCTTCCTTCTCAGTGTCCGTGCTACTGATATAGCCAGTGAACTGCTGTTAGATCTTAGTTTACCACTTCTAACCTTCTTTATCGCTGAAGGAATTCATGTTTCTGGAATTATCGCAGTTGTTGTTGCTGGGATTTCTGAAAAAGCCAGTCGTTTTCAAAAAGATAAATCTTCTCGAAGCTCAGGTGGATACTGTGACTGAAACCGTCTGGCACACTGTAACCTTTATGCTCAATGGTTCTGTCTTCGTTCTCTTGGGAATGGAACTGGAAATGATTGCGAGCCGATTCTTAAGAGTGATTTTTATAACAATGTACTTCTTCTCGTCACCGTCTTCCTTTTAACCTTCCTACTCTTTGCCATCCGCTTTGTGATGATTTACGGCTTTTACGCTTTTCGGATTAAGAAACTTCATAAAAGCCTAGACAAGTATGTCAAAGATATGCTTCTCCTTACCTTTTCTGGCGTCAAGGGAACTGTATCCATTGCCACTATCCTTTTGATACCGTCTAATCTGGAACAAGAATATCCTCTTCTTCTCTTCCTCGTAGCTGGTGTAACCCTGGTAAGTTTCCTGACGGGGTTACTAGTACTCCACACCTTTCTGAAGAGCAAGAACCATCTAGGATCAGCTCATGCACATCGCTATCTTAAATGACGTTGCCATGGAGTTAGAGAAGGATTTAGAGAAAACTAAAAATAAGGTTCCACTCTATGCAGCTATCGATAACTATCACGGACGGATTGAAAACCTCATCCTCAGCCAGGAAAACAAGGAAATCCAGGAAGACTGGGAAGCTCTGAAACTACTGATTCTCAGTATTGAGAGCGATGGTTTGGAGCAGGCCTACGAAGAAGGCAAAATCGGCGAAAGAGGATATCGTGTCTACCAACGTTATCTGAAAAGCATGGAGAAAAATATTAAAGCGCAAACTTCGCTTCTCGACTAACCTACTACTTCCTTGTTTCTATTCGGATTGTACGTTTTCTCCTACACGAGTTGCTTACATTTGGCAAAACCCTTCGTTCCTTAAAGAACAAAGAAACTCAAAGACTTCTGGCCATTGACTATGACCAGATTGCTGAACTCTACCTAGCCAACACTGAAATCATCATCGAAAGTTTGGAAAACCTCAAAGGAATTTATAAGAGTTCTCTAATTAGCTTTATGCAGGAATCTCGTCTACGTGAAACCAGTCATATTACGAGTGGCGCCTTTGTGGAACGGGTTATCAATCGTATCAAACCCAATAACATTGATGAAATGCTCAGAGGTTACTATCTAGAACGTAAGTGTATCTTTGAATACGAAGCTCAAAAACTCATCTCAGCTCAGTATGCCAAAAAGCTACGCCAAAATGTCAATAATTTGGAAACCTATTCCTTAAAAGAATCTGCTAATACCCTACCTTACGATATGATGGAGTTGGTTCGACGAAATTAAGATTTAGGTTAAAAGAGAGATTTTATTGTGGAGGATTATGCAATGAAAGAGTTGTGGAAACAACTAACTAATAGGCCCTTATTAAAAGCTTTTTTACACTACTATCGTGTTTCAGATATTGAATTAACCAGTGTAGCTGTGGCCTATTATTGGTTGATTTCAATCTTTCCACTTCTCATGATAGTGGTCAATATCCTTCCCTATTTTCAGATTCCAATCTCTGATTTTCTGATTTCACTGAAGGAATTTTTACCAGATACAATCTATGATGTAGTAGCAAAGATTGCTCGTGAAGTACTGACACAACCATCTGCTGGACTCTTGAGTTTTGCGGTGATATCAGCCCTTTGGACCTTCTCAAAATCCATGAATTTCCTCCAAAAGGCTTTTAATAAAGCTTATGGAATCGCTAAGAACAGAGGACTTATTTCTCATCAACTGATGAGTATCCTAGTTAGTTTGGGATTACAGATTCTCTTTGCCATCATTCTCTTCTTTAGTATGTTTGGTCATATGTTACTAGACTTCCTAAAGAATTACTGGAAATCTGAGAGTTCCCTCTTCACCTACCTACAGAATTTCACAGGTCCTTTAGTTTATGTATTCCTCTTTGCAATCCTCATCATGATTTATTACTTACTTCCAAACGTGAAAATCGGTCGTATTCGTTACGTCCTTCCTGGAAGTCTATTCGTATTCGTCACTCTTATTTCTTTATTAACCATCTTTTCAGCTTATTTCAATAACTATGTCAACTATCTCGTTGACGTTCGATTTTTCAGTTCCATCATCGTTGTTGTCATGATGTTCTGGTTCATTATCATTGCTAAGTTATTGATTGTCGGTGCTGTGATTAATGCCAGTGTTCAAAGTCTTTGAAGGATCCAGACTTCAAGGTCAATCAATAATTCTCATCTACTTGTATGTAACAAAAACAGATAAATCCCCCAGTCATTTAATACTGGGGATTTTTTGAATTACTTTATTGTCCACTCGTTAGGGCTTGCAATTCTGTTTTTAGATAGTGAGCCAAATGTTGGTGAGCAAAAATATTGGCATTTTTTTCTGCGGTAGGATTGTAGTTGGTGTTAGTATTTACATCATAGACATAAATGTCTCCACTCTCAGATTGAACCCATTCAATCGCTGCAACTTCAATCTGAGCATTTTTCAAGAAATTCTCATAAGCTTCTCTCCGGTCATCTGGTAGAGGTTCTGTAATCTGGAATTTTTCAGACGTTTCTAGTTGCTCTGGTCTCTTACCGATTTGGCAACCATCTGCTGGACACAGTTGGAATCCATCTGAAGAATCGATCGAAACAGTATAGAGAAACTTCTGATTGATAAACTCTGAACGACGGATACGTCCATCACTTGGCTTGATGTAGGCTTGTAACAAGGTAATCCCGTCCACTGATGGTTCAAAGAGGGGACTATTAACATAAGCTGCCAGTTCCTCTTCATTTTGGAAGAGTTGAACGCCTAAACCCTTACCTGCTCGATTGTGCTTGGTAATCAAAGGATAAATGTTTAATTTTCTTGCTGCTTCAATGATATTTTCTTGGCCCAAAACTGCAACTGTCGCAGGAGTCTCAATACCAGACTCATTTAGCTTCAAATATTGTTTGACTTTACTGATTTCAAGGTTGATAGCACCAGTACCATTCACAACCTTGCGTCCATGCGCCTCCAACCATGTAATCACCTGCTCTGTAAATTCTGGCGCATAGCGATGTCCTCTAGTGTGAGAAGATGCAGACATACGATTGTAAAAGATACCTTGTGGCGGTGGACTTTGCAAATCTAAAATCCCACTAGACAAATCCCATAGTTCATAAGGGACTTCTAACTCTTCCAACCATTTGACCAAATGCTGGGTCCATTCTAGATTCTCATGAATCACATAAACTTTTGCTTCACTCATTACTTATATCTCCTTAAGAAAAAGCTGACTGATAATTGGCTTTCCTTTTTCTTCTTCTAAAATATATCCTTCTGTTTTTTTCAATAACGCTGACTGTTAAGATTTGACCCAAAAACATTGATCATAGTACGGCCAGCATTGACAAAGAAATCAACTGCAAAGATTAAGGCTACTCCTTCAACTGGCAAGCCTAGTTGGGGTGCTGCTGCTAATAGAACTACGATAGCTCCTGATGGCACAGTTGCTGCAGTTTTTCCAATCAAGGTCAACAATAAAACAGTAAACAAGAGACTTGATAAAGAAAATTGAATGCCGTAGGCATGCGCGATAAAAGATTGTCGCTACTGAGAAATAAACTGCTGCCCTTCTAAGTTAAAAAGTATATCCTAAAGGAACAACTAAATCAATTGTATGCTCGTCATGCCCCTGTTTTTTCAAATCTTTAAGAAGTGATGGCAAGACCACACTAGAACTACCCGTAACAAAGGCCAGAGTCAAGAGACTCCAATTTTCACGAAAGGCTGACAAATACGGTACTTTAAAGAAGAAAGCAATCAAAGGGAAAATAAGAAGAACCAAAACAGCATAAGCCAGATAAGTTCCAATTACAAACTGACCAAGCCCAATCAACTTGTCGACACCCGTAGTTGCAACATCTTTTAGCGATAAATCCAAAAAAATTCCCAATCGGTGATAGTTTGATAATTACTGCAACAATCTTGTAAATGGCTTCAATCCAGATTTGGAAACCTTCGATAATCTTCTGAGATTTATCAGACTTAAGATTCCCAATTCCGTAACCAAGAAAGATGGCAAAAACGATAATTGGCAATAGAGCGCCATCTGAAAGAGACTTGACGATATTTGATGGAATGAAAACCAAGCAAAAAATTCGCTGAACTTGACATTGTTGGCAATCCCATCAAGGTTTCCACCAGTTTGACCGATATTCACCCTTGACCAAATCCCAAATAGTAACTAGCAAATACAAACAAAAGAGTAATGGCAGTTGTTACGGCAAAAAAGTAAACCAAACTCTTGGTCAAGATTTTTCCGAAAGATTTTTTTCCGATAACTCCAGCTACTGCAACAACGATGGTTGGGAAGATTAGCGGAATGATAACCATATTGATCAATTTAATAAAGGCTTGACCTAAAAATTGATAAAAGCCTGCAAATTGTGGCCAGATAAGGGCAGCGATAACACCCAAGACCAAAGCCACCAATAATTGAATGCCTAGTGAGAGTTTTGACCATAAAGTAACTAATTTCATAAGAAACTCCTTTGTTTTATTTGCTACCCATTCTACTACTATTCTTCTCCTCTGACTAATATATATTTTCTATTGTCACCATAAAAAAGATTTATAATGAAGGTTCAAACTATTCTCGTTTTTGCAGTGTGAATCTCATTGATGCTCAAGTTAGTATAAAAAAATCAGTTTCTAAACAAAAGACTTTTTAGAAAAAAACACTGTTAAATCAAGGAATATGCTTTCCTTTTATTCAAATTTTATGATACAATATTGTTATGATTTTAATGAAACTCGCTTCCGTCTTGCTTTTGAGTACTAACCTTGGCTTTGGCTATTATCCTAAGTAGATTCTTTTTAAGTTAAAGAAAAAGGGATTAACTTTGCAGATTTGGCTTTTTCCTTTTCTGATTTTTGAATACTATTTGATCACTGGAAAAGGTTTATACACACAATCAACTTCCCATATTTGGGAGCAGCCTTATCTTTGTTGGCCATCATTCTAGCCTTTTTCTTCTTGAGCAAAAAACGTAGTTTTTATTATCCAAAATTCCTTAAATTCTTTTGGAGAGCTGGATTTCTACTCACATTGCTCATCTACATCGTTATGATTGTTCAAATCTTCATGATGAAATAAAAACTAAACCCTGCCAGCACCTCAACAGTTGGCGACTAGTTCTTCCACACGAGGTGCTTTTTCTAATGTCATTTTAAAAAAAGAGATTATTAAAAAAATAGGAGATCAAACAAGTGAAAAAAACGCTCTTGGCAAGTGCCATCACGCTTACTTTTCTAGGATTCGCAACAACCCCTGCTTTGGCTGAAGAAAATAACCTACAAACTACTACAGCAGCAACGACTACAAGAGACAACAACTGCAAATAAAGTAGAGAATAACAAACCTTCAACCAAGGAAACTCTTCCTTCAACAGAGGCAAGTTCAAGCCTGCCTACAACATCTACTACAACTCCAAGTACAAGTTCAGACAAAAAAGAAGAGACAAAAGCTCCAGAAGTCAAAAAAAATGGTTGGGTATTTGAAGAAAATATCTGGCGCTTCTATGAAGCAAACAAACCTGCTCTAAATTGGAAAAATTCACGGAAAATGGTACTATTTTTGATAAAAAAATGGAATCATGCTTGATAATACTATTTTTCGATGGATACATTTTTAACTTCTAGCGGTGCTATGGTCGATAGTGGCTGGGGTAAAAGTCAAAAGATAAATGGTATTATGCAAAGCCATCTGGTAAAATCTCTCAGCAAAAATGGGAAAAAGTTGGTGGTGTGTGGTACTACTTTGATAAAGACGGAATCATGCTCAGCAACACTATTTTCAATGGTTATCTCTTTTCTAACAGTGGTGCCATGGCTGAAAATTCCTGGGTAAAACATGATGGTAAATCATATTACGCTCTAAGCTCTGGTAAAGCAGCACAACAAAAATGGGAAAAAATCTCTGGTTCATGGTACTACTTTAACAAAGATGCCAGCATGGCAAACAACCAATGGCAAGGGAGCTACTACCTAAAAGCTAACGGGGTTATGGCTGAGAAAGAATGGATTTTCGATAAAGGCTATAATAGTTGGTTCTACTTGAAATCTAGTGGTACTTACGCTGCGCGTGAATGGATTGGCTCCTACTACCTCAAGTCAGGTGGTTACATGGCTAAGAGTGAATGGATTGATGACAGCTATTACAATGCTCGTTACTATGTGGATGAAAATGGTATCTATGTCACAGGAACTCGTAAAATCGATGGGAAAGCTCATCAGTTCCAAAGTAATGGAAAATGGATTGGTGAAGTTCCTGTCAGTCGTGGATTTGAAAAAGGAAAATACACGAAGACTGTTTTCTTAGATCCAGGACACGGTGGTAAAGATCCTGGTGCTGTTTACTATAACACGAATGAAAAAGACCTCACTATGCAAGTTTACAAGAAACTACGCACAGAGCTAGAAGGTCTTGGTTATACCGTTCTTTCTTCGAGAGATAGTGATGTCTATGTTGACTTTATTACTGAACGTTCAAAAATGGTCAATAATACTAACTCAGATATCTTCATAAGTATTCACTTCAATGCAAGTGGAGCTCCTGCTTCTAACCGCTCTGGTATCCAAACCTATTCTTACGAAGAAGACCCAGGCTATCGCTCTAAGATTAATCCATACTGGCATAACCATCCTGATCGTATCAGTGAAAGTAATCGCCTTGCTGCTGATATCCACTCTTCACTCCTAGCTGAAACTGGTGCTAAGGATGCAGGTCTCCTCCAAAGTAGCTTTGCTGTCCTTCGAGAAACTGATAAACCAGCAGTTCTATTGGAGCTTGGTTACATTGACAATTTCAACGAAAACCAACAAATTCGTAACGACGCCTATCAAAATAGATTGGTGAAGGGTATTGTCAATGGTATTCAAAAATATTATGCAGGTAAATAATAAAAAGTCTCGATAAATCTCGAGACTTTTTTGTATTATGCTTCTTTCTTATTAGTTTCTGGAAAGAGGAAACCAATCCCCACACAAGCTAGCACACCTGCACCGATAACTAAACCACTTGAAAGTGGCAAGATATCAAGAATGGCATTGACGATGATAAAGGCAATAATCAAGCTCATGAGACTGGCCTTATAATCTTTTTGACTAAATTTTCAAGAGTAAAGAATAGAAATAGACCTACTGGAAAGAGTGCCCAAATGTTAACATCCAAACTTGGCCATCCAACTAATCCAAAATACAAGACTGCTACTGCAACGACTAAAAATCCGATACCTAATACTTTTTTTCATGATATAACCTCATTTTCTATTTTTGTTAGGAAGCTTTTATCTCCCTTGACAATTACTACTATAACAAAAATAAAAAAATCGCAAACAATAGCTTTTGCCTATGTGGTAGATCATGATAGACTATGTGGTCAGAAATTAATAAAGAAAAAAAGAAGTCCAAGTGGACTTCTTTTTATTCATTCTCATTTTTCTTTAGATTCTAAAGCTGATTTAATGTCATTACGATCAGCTTTTTAATTTCGTTAAATTCTTCTCTTCTGATTCTAATTTACTTGTATCTGGCTTAACACGATAGTATACATTTTCTGGATGCATCAACATAGCTTCATATTGTTGTCCTGCAAAGAGTCTATCTTCAGCATGATTGGAACTGTCTGTTATTTTTTTCCTTCATCACCAGGTGCCATAACTACTCCACTAGGAACAACAACTACTACATATCCTCCTGCAAGCGATCCTTGAGTCCAGGCCCCAAGAGCTACTGTTTCTGGATTTCTACTATTTTTGATTTTTTTGAAACTTTTATTTCCACAATAGACTCATATTTTTGATCATTTAATATCCAAGAAGAATGAATTTCCCTGATGCATTAATGACATATTCACTACCAGACTGAGTCCTCCATGTGCCCTCTAAACTTGATAAATCACTATTTCGGATAGCTTCAATATCTAATTTAGGAACATGAGTCTCTTTTCTTAACTGACTAACCAGTTCCTCTGATTCCGAAATTTTAGTATCCAAGTCCTTCAATTGATCCTTTAGTTTTTGAATTTCCTCATCTTTATCCTTATCGTTCTCTTTTGTCTCCTGGCTTTTTGTTGTCTCTTCAGTTGTAACTGAGGTAGAAACTTGGTTTGATTCTTTTTTCAGATTAGTTGAATATAAAAAAATACTACCTACAATCCCAATAACTAAAACTATTATTGCCAGACCAATATATATTTTCATATTCTTACTTGAAAAAGAGACTTCTGCCAATTCTGATGCAGTTGGTTTTCGACCGTGAGTCTCTTCAAATTGTTTTATCCATTCTTTCTTATTCATGATACTTCTCTACTTTTAAACGAATTTAGATGATCTAATCAACTATTTTAGGTTTTTATCTTGTTTAGTACTTTTTCTTATGCCGATTGCAGGGATCGAACCTGTGACCTACGCGTTACGAGTGCGTTGCTCTACCAACTGAGCTAAATCGGCGATTACCCTTATAGTATAGCACTATAAGGAAGGATGTCAAGAAATTTTCATCACAATTAAAAAAGCCTGTCCTGAGACAAGGCTTTGAGATTCTTCCTCTTTACGAACCTGCACTTTCGTAGGCGTCTAATCCCCTATCCCAAAGTTTTAGAGAGATTCCAAAGAAGATAAGAGAAATCAGAATCAAACCACCAATATTAAAGAGTCCATCCTTGTCCTGCAAGAAATAGCTGGCAGGATAGTAGGCCGTAAAGGCGAAAGGTACAATAAAGCTAATTAACCAACGAAGGAGCGAATTGTAAATAGAAATAGGATACTTGGCAAAAATCATTAAACATATAGAAAATGTAAATCATGGCACCTGACTGCTTTGGTCCAAAAAAAGCGATGCTGGCTGTTGCAATTTTTCAAGGAAGTATAAATCAAGGTCGCAAAAAGGAATACAAACTAGAAAAAAATCAGGAATTTTTGGAAGAGTCCAAGCAATGCTAGTCGCCGTTGTCGCTAGTAAAATTCCACCGACCAAAAGTTCACCCAAGGCATCAATCTGAAAGGTCTCAACGAGGATGTGAAAGAGAGGATTGATAGGACGAGTCAGATACTTGTCAAACTCCCCTTTTCGAACTAGTCGTTGACCTAAAGCCCAGAGATTGTCAAAAAAGAGATGATCTAATCCCTTTGGAATTAAGGAAAATCCATAGATAAAGGCAATCTCTTGAAAGGTCCAACCTTCTAGCGAGGGGATGTGTTGAAAGATGACATTGAGAAACAAGAGGTTCAGGCCTTGAGTCAGAAAGACTCCCAACACACCAACCACAAAATCTACCTTGTATTCCATGATTTGCTTGATGTACTGTCTGATAAAAATCAGATGCATGCGTTGATATTTTTTCATACTAACCTCCCTGAATGGTGATAAATGACTGGACTCGTTTCCAAATCAACTGAGACAAGCCCACCATCACTATAAGCCAGAAAAGCTGAAGCAAAAGTGCTTGAAGAATCTGACTGGCATCGTATTTCCCAACAATAATCATGACTGGAGTGTAAATTAAGGATGAAAATGGCAAGAAGGACAGAATATCTGAAATGACCTTTGGAAAAAAAGCCAAAGGAATCAAACTTCCAGACATAAAGGCCACTATGGAAGTCTTAAGTAGGTTGGAACCCCAAAGATTTTTAAATACAAAGGCTGAAAATCCAAAGCAGATATTAAAGAAAAAGTTAATCAGATAGGCCAGCGTTAAGCTAAAAAGATAAAGGGATAGTTAATCCCAGCACTTCTACAATCCCTTGCCCAGATAAGATTTTTCATCAAAACAATGACACTTAAAAATGGCAGTCCAACAGAGATAAAAAAATCAACCACTTGGAACCAAGCTCCGTAAAGAGGTAAGAAGTCGCAAAATGCACTGGTCTCAACAAAGCGCATGATAATGGAGCCATCCTTGACCTCATCACCAATCATAAAGGAGCTATCAGACCTAGTCAGAAAGATTAGTCACAAAAACTCATGATGATGTAGAGGGTGATATCCGCCATACTGAAGCCCTGAATCAAAGGCTCCTGGGAGGAATCAAAGACAGCCTTCCAGAGATAAAAAGCCACAAAAGCCCCCATGACATCGCCAATCCGATAAAGAATAAAGTTGACTCGATAGCTAATCAACTCCTGAATCCCTGCATTGATAAAGGGTTTATAACGTCTCCACAATTTGACCATCTTAGAGCTCCTTTCGATAGAAGCGACGGATAATATCTTCAATATCCGTATCTACCATCTTCAAATCACGGACCTCAAAATCAGATAAGGTTTGCTTGATAATATCAGCTGACTGGTAGCGGGAACTATCGAATTCAATAGTCAGAGTATTTCCTTGTCTATCAATGGATATATCAGGCAAGCCTTCATAATGAGAGACGAGATGACTTTTGACCTGGCGTCAGATCAAAGGAGAGAGTCTTCATCTTGCCAAAGGTCTCCTTGAGCTGGCTCACCGTCCCATCAAAAATCTCCTGCCCCTTGTCAATCATAAAAATCCGATCACAGAGTTGCTCAATATCGCTCAAGTCGTGAGTGGTCAAGAGAATAGTTGTCTCTTCCTCCTGATTAATCTGGGTGATAGCACGTCGAATGTTATCCTTGACCGACACATCCAAACCAATAGTCGGCTCATCTAAAAAGAGAACTTTGGGATTGTGAAGCAAGGAAGCCGCAATATCCGCCCGCATCCGTTGACCCAATGAAAGAGTCCGCACAGGATCCTTGATAAATTCCTTCAAATCCAAAACTTCATTCAAAAAGTCCATGCGCTTATGGAAAAGCGAGTCTGGCACATCGTAAATCTCCTTCAAAACCGTGTAGGTCTCTTGCAGTGCCAAATCCCACCATAGCTGGGTGCGTTGTCCGAAAACGACTCCAATATCCTTGACATAATCTTGGCGATTGTCCTGGGGAATCTTGCCGTTAATCCGACAAAAACCAGATGTCGGTTTTAAAATCCCTGTCAGCATTTTGATGGTGGTTGACTTCCCAGCACCATTTGCCCCGATAAATCCTAAAATCTGCCCTTTTGGAACTTCAAAAGTTAAATCCTTGACCGCTTCAAAGGTCTGCTTTTCAGGATGAATAAAGGAGCGCAAAGCTCCCTTCAACCCCGGTTCCTTTAACTGTCTTCACAAAATTTTTCTGAAGATGTTGCACTTCTATCATTGCCATATCTATCTCCCTATCGTAAGAAGCAACATTGTATTTTTGACTACAAATATTCTAAATCCTTACTTTCTACACCTTCTCAATATTATTACAGAAGGGTTTATACCAACCTATTATAATCCAATAAAAAAAGGAATGCAAGCGCTTGCTTATAGATTATGAAATTAGAGATTTCTATTAAAGTGCTATTTTTATACTCAATGAAAATCAAAGAGCAAACTAGGGAAGCTGGCCGTAGGCACTACTTGAGTACGGCAAGGCGAAGCTGACGTGGTTTGAATTTGATTTTTCGAAGATATTAGTCCAAAATTCTGGCTTAATAGTCTCCTTAAAACACCCAAAACCTGCCATTAGGGGCAGGGTTTTTTGTTATGAAAAAGAGTTTTTTTAATTGAAAAATAACGATTCTACTGTTAATCCTTCAGCATTTAATTATTGTCATCAGTCTAAAATTTAAATGATCTCTAAGCCCTCAATGACTCTTTAAAAAATCTTCAATCTGAGAAACAACTTCATTACTTTGATAATGATAGAGGTCGTGTGGTGCATCTATATAGATGACTTTGAACATTCGGGTTGACCACTAACAAATTTCTCTGCATAATGTCGCCATTCTGATTGGCTAAAGGTCGTGCCTTCACCGTTAGACACTAGTAATAAGGTGGGAATTTTCGGATTGATGCTAGAGGGAACTTTCTTGGCATTTTCCTTTGCCAAACGGGATTCATGAAGCATGGCTTGTGACATCAACTGCTTATAAGCTAGGATTTTATATTGTTCTCGTTCAGTTTCAGTCAGAGTTGGATTTTTTATATAAAAGGACTCAGGGAAATAGCGTAATAAGCCAATTTTACTGCTCCAATAAGCCACAGTAAGCAAGGCCTGATTATCCTTTAAATCCTCATAACTTGCTGGTAATGCCCAATCCAGACCAACCAAGGCTTTCACTTCATCAGGATAGTTTTCCTGCCAAGCCAGACTTTCAAGACTCGCTATGGAATGAGACAGAATGATAAAAGGTCCTGATATATTTGCTTGTGATAGAGCTTGACGTGTCTCAGACAAAACTTCCATCACATCTCTGGATTGATTACTATCCTCGCTATAACCATAGCCAGCTCTCTCGACTACGACAATCTTATATTTTTTTGATAGGGAATCTGTTAGATTCTTAAAGTCTAATATAGGTGAAGCGATTCCAGCACCGGATAGAAATACTATGGTCTCTGGACCATCCCCTTCAACGTAAACATTCATTTGATGCCCATTGACAAGAACTTGCTGTCCCACAGGTGTTAGTGAGGCTTGTTCCTTTTCCAAACTGATACGGTGAAAGATAAATGTAGCGAGTAAGAACAAAAGAATGAAAACTAAGAAGCCCAAGACTCCATTTTTCAGTTTTTCATAGCATTATTGTACAAAAATTAGACTCTTTTAGCAAATTTATATTAGTTCTTATCAAGTGTTCCACATTTCATTTTCAAAATTCTTCTTCACTCACAAAACCTTGTTCGTAAGTAGTTTTCCAACTCTTTTTGGGGTAAAACACTAGGAAGCTCAAACACATACTCATAGCCTTCATCACAAAAGAAAACCTTCTCTTCAGCTGGAAACCATTTCCGAAGCCAGATGATGTAGGAGGCATAATCTTGTAACCTGTTTGTTGAATCAAAGTAATTTATCACAAAAACATCTTTATTGCTACTTAGTGAACTTTCCAAGGTAAGCTGAGAACTTTGGTAATCCCAAGAAAGCGAGTAAGCTTTTTCAGGATTAGTTCTTTCTCTAACCATAATACCTGGGAATTTTTCGCTCAAAGCACTACAAAAGACTTTTAAATCAAGGAATACGGGTTCTTTAGTCTCTACAAAGACAAAATCAGCAGTACTCATCAGTTTCTTCCTTTCATTTTAAAACTGAAAAGAGACCTTAACCATCAATGGCAAAATTCTCCAGAATTTCAAAGTCTTGTCCCTGATAGTCAAAAGAAAAGATATGAATATCATCAAAAGTTTGGTCACAGAAAGTAACAGTTTGTCTTTCTGGCTCGATGATGGGTTTGCCCAACTTTTCAGTAGCTTCTTCACCTGTGAAATACCCATAAAATTCTTGTAAATGAGGCAGTATAAAGGAAAGAATACGAGACCTGTTTTTATGGTAATTGGATGCAAGCAACTGAGCTTCCACCTCGAAATTTCCATTTGGTTTTTCTTCCCAAGCTACAAGAACATCATCTACTGCATGTAAGTATGCTTGTAAGGACTGATCGAATATCATGGCTATCTTTCCTTTTCAAAGGTTGATTAAAAGCTAGTTTTACAAAAAAACCACTAAATGATTTGTTTCATCCTCATTATATCACTTTTTAAATAAGATTGAGAAGAGTTAGAAAATGAAAAACCCACCCTCAGGGGCAGGTTTCTGTTTTATATGGTTAAGCTAGATTATGCTTTACCTTCTGAACCGAATACGTCGATACGTTCTTCAATCTTTAATATTCACTTAAAAATTAATCCATGCACTCACCTTTTTCATTAACTCTATACCCATCTATAGTAGTATTAATTGCGAGCTCTCCTGATGAATATGAATAGTACCATTTTTCTTCAACTTGATACCAACCGGTTACCATCGAACCATTGTCATTTAAGTAATACCAAGCTCCATCATCTTGAATCCATCCAGTTGCCATTGCCCCATTATCTTTCAAATAATACCAGACATCTTTGTCTTTAAGCCATCCGGTTGCCATAGTTCCATCATCGTTTAGATAATACCAATTATCATTATCTTGAATCCAACCCGTTGCTATAGAACTACTATTATTCAGATAATACCAAGCACCATCATATTGATTCCAACCTGAATCGGATGAGTTCTCACTACCATTTAATACCTGAATTGCATCAATAATTTCTCTCAGTTCAACTTTTTCTGTCTTTGATAACAGATTGAACTTGACTCTCAACAAACTCTTTTTGCATAGTTTCTACTTCCCTCTTTTCTCTGGAACATATCTTTTAATAAACCTTCTAAATGCTCATTAAAGACCCCTTCTTGAATTTTTATTAAATTCTTCCTGAGACAAAGAAATTACCATTACGAGATTAATAAATTCTTCTTTTAATTGAGCAAACATTTCCACACGATCATCTTCTATGAATTGATCCGCAATTAATTTAGCACCAAAACTTCCTGCAATACCCCCAATAATCGCACTCTGCAAATGCACCCTATTGGTCCAGCAATTACGCCACCAGCTGCACCTGCACCAGCTCCTGCAAGCATCCCACCACCAGCAACCGCTACATTTTTTAAGAGTTGTTGTGAGGAAATTCTTCCTACTAGTGCAGCAAAGAGGTCTGGTGTGATAATAAGTGCAAACGATATCACGGGTGCAAACTCGTCTTGCAACCACATCAGCCGTAACTTTTTCCAAAAATAATGACTAATTTGATTTGTAAATCTTTTTGCAAACTGCTGTGACCCAACATAGATAAGAGTTCCCATAGCTAAAGTTTGTGATCCGGCTTTACCTGCCATCAATGCAGCTTTCTTAGTTTCAACACCTGACCATTTAGCTTGAGCAAAAACAATTACAAAACTAATACTTACTCCCGGTAGAGAATTAACTGCTCCATCAATTGCATCAATTTTTAATCGAGGTCAAATTACCTGCTTTAGCTATCAAATTTGCTTCATTAAAGGTAATATGACCTTTTCTGATGATATTTTTTGCCTCAGCTGGGTTTGTTACTCCTTCAACTTTGCCTTGTCTAATTTTTTCTCCAAATATTTCTAGCGCTCTATCATATTGATCCTTAGGGACCTCCAGTTGCATATCTTTATATTTGTACATTCCATTATTACTAGAATCGAATGCTCGCATTTACACTCTGCCTTGCATCTTGATAATACTTGGTTTGAATTTTTGATTCCCAACTCTTCTATCAGCTCCATTTAATTCATTTCCTTGTCCCTACCAGTTTCTACTTTTTAAAAGGGATATCTTAGTTTATCAATTGTGTTATTGGCATACTCAGTCATAAGCCATGTCCTCCCTTATCATTGTTAACAATACGATTTAATTGAATATCTTTAAATACTGTACGAGTTTTTTTACCAAGAAACAACACCTATCTGAGTGCCTTTTTACAAAAATTAGTAGAATTAATACTTTCTTTTTACCAATTTTTAATAACTGTGTATTTAAATTTTTCAACTTGAACATCATTTGGTATATCCAGAAGCAATCAATTCATTCAATTCTCTTAAACAAAGTATCAAACTAGTTCTTTGGAGACATTCAAAGCGTTTGATAATCCCATATGGATAGTAAAATACTAAATTATCATTTTCGTCAACTGATACTTTCCATAAATTTGAAAAAAGGGAAAAACTGTACATTACATTCTTCGTGATCTTTTATTTGAACTTTTTCAAAAAAATACCATACTGTGTCAGGAGTAAACCATACTCTTTAAACTCTTCTTCTTTTAAACTTCTAACTGGAGAATAACCAAAAAATTCAAATTCAGTATTACAAAATTCATAGTAAAAATCTTTTTCTGAATCAATAAACCACTTTGCACGTCCAAAAGGAACTGATTCTCCATAATAATCAAAACCATTCCGAGCAATTGTTCTAAAAAAATCTGTCTTACCTTTTTCTTCGCTATGATTATGTATGCCTTTTTATTTTTTTCTTTTTCCAGGAAAAATATTGAAAAACTCACTATGTTATCTTTCATATTTAATAAATAAACCTCTCTACTATTAACTAAATACAATAATTAAATAATTAAATTACTTTTTCCTAAATAGCAGTTAGAATCATTTGTATAAATTATCAATATTTAGTTATAAATTAAATAAATTATAACAAAAAGTATAATATAAAGTCTATATGCTTTATAATAATCATTTTATATTTTAAAAATAAAACTTAATCTTCTTTTATTAAACTTATGAAATATGTTAGAAAATACAAAAACCCACCCTCACGGGGCAGGTTTCTATTTTATATGGTTAAGCTAGATTAAGCTTTACCTTCTGAACCGAATACGTCGATACGTTCTTCAACTGATGCTTGGATAGCTTTTACACCGTCAGCCAAGAATTTACGTGGGTCGAAGAGTTTTCTTCTTGTCGTATTCTGCTTCGTTTGCTTCGTAGTCACGAGCAAATTTACGAGTTGCGTTAGCGAATGCGATTTGGCATTCAGTGTTAACGTTAACTTTAGCAACACCAAGTTTGATAGCTGCTTGGATTTGGTCATCAGGAATACCTGATCCACCGTGCAATACGATTGGGAATCCTGGTACAGCTTCAGTCAATTTTTGCAAGTGGTCAAGGTGAAGACCTTTCCAGTTTGCTGGGTAAGGACCGTGGATGTTACCGATACCAGCTGCCAAGAAGTCGATACCAGTTGCAACCATTGCTTTAGCGTCTTCGATTGGAGCCAATTCGCCATCACCGATGATTCCGTCTTCTTCACCACCGATAGTTCCAACTTCAGCTTCTACTGATACACCATTTGCATGAGCAAATTCTACAACTTTACGAGCTTTTTCAAGGTTTTCTTCAACTGGAAGGTGTGAACCATCAAACATAACTGAAGTATAACCAACTTGAATACACTCAAGTGCATCTTCGTAGTGACCGTGGTCAAGGTGGATAGCTACTGGTACAGTGATACCCATTGATTCTACAAGGTTAGCGATCAAGTTGCGAGCAACTTTGTAACCACCCATGTATTTAGCAGCACCCATTGAAGTTTGGATCAAAACTGGAGCTTTTTTAGCTTCTGCTGCGCGCAAGATAGCTTGAGTCCACTCAAGGTTGTTTGTGTTAAATCCACCAACTGCATAACCGTTGTCACGAGCTGCTTGGACAAATTTTTCTGCTGAAACGATTGCCATTTTATCAGGCCTCCTGTATATTTTTATGGGATATCCCATTTACATTGTTCATTTTATCACTTTTTGATAAAAATCTAGTTTTTCCCATACTTTAGATTGAATTTCTTCCAATTAGATAGATGTAAACCCTTTCTTAAGCACTTTCCGGATTGACCTGTGGTAGCTTCATGAAAAATACTAGGTGATCATTGTCTCTTTCAAAATGATAGTCAATTTCTTCGTTTTCCAATAAACTCTTTACCACAAATAGTCCCAAAACCAGCTCCCTTACTTTTGTCGACTAGAAGTTGTAAAGGATTGTTCAAATTTATCTTGCTCCTCAGGTGTACAGGTGTTTTCAATGAAAAACCAGCCATCTTTTACTCCAATTTTTAGATAACCTCCTTGGACAGAGTGTTTTACCGCATTACTGATAAGGTTGGAAAGAATCAGCTTGAGTACCGAGGATTTTAGATAAACGTTTGTTGGTTAGTTAGCTTGATTTCTCTACAGTGATTTTTCTCTCTTTGGCTAATAAGTCATAGTCCTTCAATAGAAGATTGGTCATATCCAGAAGGTTGATTTCTTCTTTCTTATCTCGCAATTCCTGCACTGAAGAAAGGGATAGGATTTGCTGGACATGGTGACTCAAATCATCCACAATACCCAAAGAAACTCCCAGATAATGGTCACGATCTTTATAGCGTCCAATATTGGCTTTCATATTCTCCAGAAGAATCTTTAGACTAGCTAGAGGTGTTTTCAGTTCGTGGGAAGCTCCTCGCAAAAACTCAACCTTCATCTTTTTCTAGCTGGAGAATAGCCTCATTCTTTCTCATGTAAGTCCGCAATAACGGTCAAGAGATGCTGATAGAGACTATTGATTTGCTCTTTTGAGATCCCCAATTTCATCCTTAGAATCCACGCGCAACCTCACTTCTGCATCCAAATCCATCATCCGTCGAGTCACTCGTTTGATTTCCAAAATAGGAGCAACAATGGTTCTAGCATAGATAAAGGCGATGAGGAGCGAAACGATGAAAGACGCTAATAAAGTATAAAGGCAGAAATTGAAGACTGATGTCTTCTGCTTCTTTCTGCAAATCCATAGAAGCTAAAAACTGTAAGGTCATCGTCTGACCATCCTTAGTCTGAACTCTCTTTCCTCAATAACCAAGGAAGCCGTCTGTCGTTCTTTATCAATGGGAAGATTATCATTGACTTCCAACTTATCCTGAGTCATCTCTCCTTAACAGCTCCCTTAATATCACTGCTTTTAGAATAAAGTTCAAGGACTTCCTGAATAGCTTGACTGTCCTTGCCTTGGAGGGACTGGGCAATTTCTGTAGCCTTTTGCCCTATGCTCTCCTGACGGTGACTGAGATAGGTCGGAGGAAAGAGGAAATAGATGGCCAAATGCAAACAAATGACCAAGGTAGAAAATACCGAGAAGGTATAGATAAAAATTTTTTTAAATAAACCTGAACGTCTCATTTTCTCTCCAATTTATAACCAACATTGCGTACGGTAAGAATACAGTCTAAATCCAATTTTTTCCGTAGTTCCTTGATATAGACATCGATTACTCTGTCAAAAGGAACCTCATCTGTCATCTTCCATACAGCATCGATAATCTGCGACCGTGTTAAGGCTCGACCTTCATTTTTAACCAGATAGTCTAAAATTTCCAGTTCTTTTGCATTCACTGCAACTTCTTGACCAGCTACTTTAGCGCTATAACTGTCAAAGTCTACCTGAGTATCCCCTATAGGTAAAAGATACGACTTACATCATAATAACGTTTGAAAAATAGCATCCACTCGTACTTTTAACAAAGATAGAGAAAAAGGCTTTTCCAAATAACCATCTGCTAATGCAGCAAAGGCACTCATCTTATATTCTTCGTCCTGAAAGGCTGTCAACATCAAGACCGGAACTTGGCTGCTTTTACGGATTTCTGACAAAACCTCTAAACCATTGAGTTTCGGCATTTGAATATCTAAGAGAACCAAGGCAACTTGGTGATTGGAAAATTGTTCTAAGGCCTCAAGGCCATCTGCTGCCTGAATGGTTTCATAGCCACAATCCGTCAAATAGTCACTAATTCCCTCACGGATCATGTCTTCATCTTCTACAATTAGAATTTTCATATAAATCCTTTTCTATCAAAAATGCTACCTATATTATATCTCATTTGAAAGTGAGAATAGGTAGCAGGTCTTTTATTCACTATCCAACAAGAGTTCTTTTGGTTGTTTAAAGAGGAGATTGCTTGAAGCAAGTGCCATAACTAATACTACTAGAACCAAGCCAAGTACAAAGATGACAGCAAAGTCAGAAGATTGAATGGAAATATCCAGACTTGAAAGTGTCTTGCTAAAAGCCGTCAACTTCTGCACCACCACCAAGATTAGAGGCTTGGGCTGCCTTACTAGCCTGCTTAGCCACATCTGATGTGACATTTGGCAAGAACAGTATTTCCAATAGCACGAGCAGTATAGTTGGCTAGGAAATAAGCTGAAATAAGTGCTGGAATTGCAATCATAACTGCTTCTGTGATAAATTGACCTAGAATACTTGCTTGTTTTAAGACCAATTGAAAGGAGAATTCCAACCTCTTTACGACGGGCGTTAATCCATAGTGTCAGTAAGAGAGCAAGTAGAAGAACAGAGAAGCTCAAGCTACCCCAGAAGAGAAGATTAGCCATCTTGTACATGCCTGAGATAGATTGTTCAAGGGCAGGATAGTTAGATGAACTCTTAATCAAGCTATACATCTTCCAGTTGATGCCGTTGATAGATCCCTAATTCTTGCATGACAGTATCTAGATTCTTATCTCCAGCTACAAAGAAGGTAGCATCTCCATAAATAGCTGTATCTTCTGTATAACCATAAAGTTGGGCTGCTGTGTGAATATCTGTGATAGCTGTATTTTCATAAAGTTCTTGTGAATAGGTCACAGCAGATTTGTTATGTCCATCAAAAAGTCCTTGATCGTTACTTCTACTGTTTCCTTTGGCTCCTTTTTTTCATTATCTGCATCATAGATATTGGAGTTCAGTTTGACCTTATCTCCTACCTTCCAGCCATGTTTAGCAGCCAAGTCTTTGTGCATGAGAATCTGGTATTTGTCATCGTTTGTTAAATGTTCTCCTTCGACCAGTTTGTAAGAGCCTGACACAAACTTGTCTTCTTTAGAAGAGTCATTGACTCCTGTTATCATCAAGCTACTTCCAAAACGTTGAGCTCGATCTGCCGTTAGATTTTTCTTGGTTTCAGGCGTTTCAATCAGTTCATAGCCTGTCAAATCACCGATAGCATTAATCCGTTTGATGTAGGATTCAATGGCCTTATTCTCGGTAATTTTTTTGATATCTTCACCCTTGATATTCCCAGCACCACGTGGAGTTCCTTGATTGACCCTACGATTGATTTGCATGGAGAAACTATTGGTGATATTTTTAAAGGTTTCTTGAGAAGCCTTGGCTGTCGCACCCTTGATAGACAAGCCGACCAAACTCAAACTAGCCATCAAGAGAATGATAAGAAAGATCACAAGCGACTTAAAAAATTTTCTTGTGACATAGGCAAATGCGTTGTGTAACATAAGATTCCTTTCTAGATTTACTTCCGTTTTTAATATGCTTAAAAGTTTTTAGTTACTGTTTGTTCTTGTTTCAGTCAGTTTCTTATCCTTCAATTCAAGTGTAATATCTGACGCCTGTGCTACTTCCTTGCTGTGGGTCACAACGATCACACACTTGCCTGTTTTCTCAGCGAGAGATTTGAGCAAATCGATGATATCCCCAGCAGTCTTAGGATCCAAGTTTCCTGTTGGTTCATCTGCTAAAATCACTGGCGCTTCCGATACAAGGCTACGAGCAATGGCAACCCGTTGTTGCTGCCCTCCTGATAATTGGAGAACATTCCGCTTGATTTGACTTTCATCTAAACCAAGTTCAAGAAGGGTATCCTTGCTAGCTTTTTTATTAACCAAGCGGATATTTTCCAATGGAGAAAGATAATCAATCAAGTTATAGTTTTGGAAAACCAAAGAAATATGGTGCATTCGGTGATAAGAATAACCTTGTTCACGAATATCCTTGCCTTCGAATAGGATAGCACCTTCGACTGGGCTATCAAGTCCTGCTAATAGAGATAAGAGTGTTGACTTCCCAGCTCCTGATTCTCCGATAATACTATAAAACTTGCCAGGTTCAAAATCGTAATTGATTTTATATAATACTGCTTCTGCAGTGTTCTTATAACGATAAGTAAGATCTTGTAATTGTAGTAAAGTCATGATTTCTCCTTTATTAACTGATGGATGATAAAAATTTCTTTCGGTGATTTTCTAAATAAAAAAATAGGAAACAAAAGTGCAACTGACAAGCAGCTGATGATAAGTAGGAAGATATAAGATTCTCCAAATGATAAAAGACTTGTTGAAAGATTCGTTGCTTTTGCCAGAGTATCTTGTAGTGCAGCTTGGTCACCGCTTGCTAGTACAGTCTTCAAGAGATAGGAAGTAATGGCATTCCCAGCTACAAATGCCGGCAAAATAGATGCCAATGAAACTAGGATGACTTCCAGGCAGAATTGGCTAAAGATTGCTCCTTTTCCCTTCCCTAGTGCCAATAAAATACCAACCTCGTAGACTCGCTCTCGTAACCAAAGAGATAAGACCAAGATTAGCGCTCCTACACCAGCAATCATAACGCCATAGAGGAAAATTTGTAAGAAGGTTTGGAAGGTCGAAACTGAATCCTTGATTTGTTCAAAAGCCTTATTTTCCTTTTCGACTTGGTAACCTTTAGTTTCTAGGGATAACTTTTTCAACCTCTTGAATGATACTATCCATATCTTTTGGGATTTTCTAGATAGAAACGAGCGGCAGTAACTTGAGCTTCCTTATTTCCAAGAAGACTTTTGGCTACTTTCATAGTCTGTATAGACCGTGTTTTCACTAAAATCTGACGAAAGACCAGTGAATTTCTCTTGCTTCTTACCAGTGAAAATACCCACGATTTCATAATCTAGCCTTTGTCCACTATTTCCTTCTACTTGACTAGGATTTAAGCTAATCTTATCTCCTACTTTTTAGATTGTTTTTTTCTTGGCTAAATCTTCGTGGATTAAGATTTTTTTCGGTCCCCTTTTTGGATATGTCTTCCTTCTTTAAGGCTAAAGGCGGAACTTGTAAAAAGCAACATCCTTAGAGGAATCTTCTAAAAGCAATCAAACTGATAAGATTTTTTTCAGCCTCTGTCAAATCATCCCGTTGAATACTTTGTTCTCCAGTAACAACTTCTTTTGTCAGTTAACTTGGCTATTGTTTCTAGCTCAGGTGAAATCTTCTCAAGACCCTTTTATCTTTTTAAGGTCATCTAGTTGAGACAGTTGAAAGGTCTGTTCTTCTTCTATTCTTTTAATAGAAAAAAAGACGTATTCAGTGAGCGATAGAGATTATTTTCTACTGTTTTGTTGGACTTCATAAGCGTCAAACAAGCTGATATTCCTGCCAATAAAACAAATAGAATCAAGAATAATATGAGACTTCTCAGTCGTTTTCTGCTGACATAAGCCCAAGCTCTTTGAGTGGGATTCATATAGCACCTCCATATTTGTAAGACTATTATAATATCCAAATATGAAATGTTTATGAAATCACAAAAAAAGAGCAAAAATCTTTTGCCCTTTATTTATATAAAAAAATAAAAGGCTCTATAATATTTGTAGTGGGTAAATCCCCTATAGATATTATGGAGCCTATTTTGAGTAGAAAAAAAGTCCCATAAGATCTATAATGAAAAGCGACGAAACCATCATTAGAAAGAATCATATGGAACAATTACATTTTATCACAAAACTGCTCGATATCAAAGACCCTAATATCAAGATTCTAGATGTCATCAATAGGGATAATCACAAGGAAATCATCGCTAAACTAGACTACGATGCCCCATCTTGTCCTGATTGCGGAAATCAAATGAAGAAATATGACTTTCAAAAACCGTCTAAGATTCCTTACCTTGAGACGACTGATATGCCTACTAGAATCCTCCTTAGAAAGCGTCGATTTATACTCAATGAAAATCAAAGAGCAAACTAGGAAACTAGGAAACTAGCCGCAGGCTTTACTTGAGTACGGCAAGGCGGCGTTGACGCGGTTTGAATTTGATTTTTGAAGAGTATTAAGTGCTATCATTGCTCGAAAAATGATGGTCGCTGAGACTTCTATCGTCAAGAAAAAAATCATCAAATCCCTCGTATTATCAACCAAAAGATTGCGCAAAAAGTTGATTGAGAAGACTTCTATGACCGATATTGCTCATCAGCTGGCTATTTCAACTTCAACTGTCATTCGCAAGTTAAATGACTTTCACTTTAAGCATGACTTTAGCCGACTTCCTGAGATTATGTCTTGGGACGAGTATGCCTTTACCAAGGGAAAGATGAGTTTCATTGCACAAGATTTTGACAAGCTCAATATCATCACCCTTCTTGAAGGAAGAACACAAGCTGTCATCTGAAATCACTTTCTTAAATATGATAGAGCGGTTCGATGTCTCGTCAAAAATCATTACTATGGATATGTTTAGTCCCTACTATGACTTGGCTAAACAGCTTTTTCATGTGCTAAAATCGTTCTAGATCGTTTTCACATTGTGCAACATCTTAGCCGTGCTATGAGTCGTGTCCGTGTTCAAATCATGAATCAATTTGATAGAAAATCCCATGAATACAAAGCTATCAAGCGCTACTGGAAGCTCATTCAACAGGATAGTCGTAAACTAAGTGATAAACGTTTTTATCGCCCTACTTTTCGCATGCACTTAACAAATAAGGAGATTCTAGACAAGCTTTTGAGCTATTCAGAAGACTTGAGACACCACTATAATCTCTATCAGCTCTTGCTTTTTCACTTTCAGAACAAGGAGCCAGACAAATTTTTCGGACTCATTGAGGACAATCTTAAACAGGTTCATCCTCTTTTTCAGACTATCTTCAAAACCTTCCTCAAGGATAAAGAAAAGATTGTCAACGCCCTTCAACTACTCTATTCCAACGCCAAACTGGAAGCGACCAATAATCTCATCAAACTTATCAAACGAAATGCATTTGGTTTTCGGAACTTTGAAAACTTCAAAAAACGGATTTTTATCGCTCTGAATATAAAAATGGAGAGGACAACGATTGTCCTCTCTAGATGTTAGCTTTTATTCAACCCACTACAGTTGACAAAGAGCCAAAATAAAGAGCTAGCCGAAGCTAACTCTTTTCCTATGCGGAGAGGGACTTGAACCCTCACGACCTAAAAGCGGTCACAGGATCCTTAGTCCTGCGCGTCTGCCAATTCCGCCATCCCCGCGTCGATTACTTTACTAGTATATCAACTTTCAATAACTTTGTCAACACTTTTTTCAGATTTTTTTCAGATTTTTTGAATACATTATTCTTTGATTTCAACTAGGTTTTCATCAAGGAGTCTCGCTCCTAATGTATTCTTAAAATGTCCAAGTGCAAACTGGTGATTTTCAGGCCAGATTGATGCGACTGCTGGCTTAACAACTTCAATCTGATAACCCAGATTATAAGCATCAATCGCCGTATGCAATACACAAATATCTGTTAGAACACCTGTTAAAATGACTGTATCCACGCGACGCTCTCTCAAACGGATATCCAAATCTGTGCCAGAAAAAGCCGAATAGTGACGTTTGTCCATCCAGAAAACACGACTATCGCCAGCATATTCCTGATAGAACTCGGCTAACTTACCATATAGATTACGCCCGCTAGTCCCAATCAGATTATGAGGGGGAAATAGTTTACTTTCTGGATGAAAGACATCATTTTCCTCATGAGCATCAATGGTAAAGAAAATATAATCTCCACGGTCAAATGCTAATCTAGTTACCTGATTGATCGCTTCTGATATAGCTTGAGCGGGAGCTCCAGCTGTCAATTTTCCATGTTCCGCTACAAAATCTTCTGTATAGTCAATCGAAATTAAAGCCTTAGCCATTAATAGTCCCTCTTCTTCACTTCTTCAAAGATATCTGGGATCAAGACCTTAAGATAAGTTCCCTTCATCCCCAGTGAACGACTTTCAATAATTCCTGCCGATTCGAGTTTTCGAAGGGCATTGACAATCACTGAACGCGTAATACCGATACGGTCTGCAATGACTGACGCAGTTAATTGTCCTTCATTGCCATTCAATTCACCCAAAATAGCTGACACTGCTCGTAACTCAGAGTAAGAAAGAGTGTTGACTGCCATCGTTACGGCTGTACGACGACGGATATTTTTCTCGTCTTCTTCACGTTGGAAGTTCAAAAGCTGAATACCAACCACCGTACTAGCTATCTCAACAAGAATCAAATCCTCATCTTCAAATTTCTTATCATTACGCCAGATAATCAAAGATCCCAAACGAATCCCAGAAACATGGATTGGAGCAATTGTTGTCAAACCTTCTGAGAAATCTGCACGACTCTCAACTGGAAAGATGCTTAATTCGTGATCTACAGTCAGATTTGCTTCTGTATCGTAAATCATGTTTTGCACCTTTGAATATAGTCCTCAGGAAAAAAATTTTTTTGATTGGAAAAATTGCTCTACACGATCATTATTAGTCTTGTAGCGCATGAAATATCCCAAAAGACGTCCCTTACTATTTAGGATACAAGCGTTGCAATCAATAATATCCGCTAATTGGCGTGTGATGGCATTATATGGAAGATCATCTTGTAATTTCTCCTCCGCACGCTTCAGGATAGACGTAATTTTTTTCTCGTTTTTTTCTAATAAATGTGCCATTTTTTTCACCTCGTATTTAATCGCTTCCATTATATCATAAATTGATCATTATTTCAATAATTATCTGAAAATTGTTTATTGAATTGCAATTCATGACTGTTCGAAAATTTTTACTAGTTTTTTTCTAATTTACTTGTTGACAGCTTCCAAAAAAATTTTTGATAATATAATATTACAAGATAACAAATATATAAATCTATTTTCTCGTATTAAATTTCTCTTGACTCTCGGTCTCCTTATATATAAAAGCGATCCACCTCAGTGAACCGCTTTTTTTATTATTTATCACCCTTGTTACGGATTACAAAACCAGTTTTCTTCTCGCTTGAAGTATTGCGTGGTTTTTTATTATCCTTACGGTAACGTTTTTCCTTCTCAAAGCGGTCGTTCTTGCGACTGCCTTTTTTGAAATCATCACGACGACCATTGCCACGGCGATCACGATCTCGACGGTCGTCACCACGACGGCCACCACGACCAGACTTGCCTTTTGCACCAAATCCACCACCAGATGGTTTGAATGGTAATGGTTTCTCACGTGCAATTTCAACTTCTGGAAGACTGTCTGGATCTTGAACTGTCAAGCTAAGGATGTACATGGCCAATTCTTCTGGGCTAAATTCGGCTGCCAATTTACGGGCATCTTTTGCGAATTTATCAAAGTTACCTCGAATAGTTTCATCCGCAAAGTCACGTTCAATCTTCTTCAGCGCAACATGCTTTTTAGCTTGGAAGGCTTCTTCTGCTGTCGCAGGTTTCAAGCCCTTCATGCGTTTCTTGGTCAAGTTTTCGATGATTTGAGGTAGCCCATCTCATTTGGTGCTACGAAAGTAATCGATTGACCTGACTTCCCAGCACGACCTGTACGACCAATACGGTGAACATAGCTCTCTGGATCTTGTGGAATATCATAGTTGTAGACATGGGTCACACCAGAAATATCCAAACCACGAGCCGCTACGTCTGTTGCTACGAGGACATCAAGGTTCCCATTTTTGAAATCACGGAGGACACGAAGACGTTTGTTTTGGTCAAGGTCTCCATGAATGCCTTCTGCACGGAAGCCACGAATCTTCAGACCGCGAGTCAACTCATCCACACGACGTTTGGTACGTCCAAATACGATTGCCAGTTCTGGTTGCTCAACGTCCATGAGACGAGTCATGGTGTCAAATTTTTCTTGTTCTTTAACTCGGATATAGTACTGGTCAACCAATTCTGTTGTCAACTCTTTGGCCGCAATCTTCACATGCTCAGGGTCTGTCATAAACTGAACCCCAATCCGTTTGATAGCTTCAGGCATAGTTGCTGAAAAAAGTAAGGTTTGACGATTTTCTGGGACACGAGAGATGATAGCTTCAATATCCTCAAGGAATCCCATGTTGAGCATTTCGTCTGCTTCATCTAGGATGAGCGTTTCAATGTCTTGCAATTTCAAGGCCTTGCGTTTGATCAAATCCAAAAGACGACCTGGTGTTCCAACAACGATATGAGCACCTGACTTAAGCGCCTTGATTTGTTTTTTTCAATACTTGAACCACCATATACTGAACGGACTTTTACACCCTTACTACGACCAAAGCGGAAGAGTTCCTCTTGGCTTTGAACGGCTAATTCACGTGTTGGTGCAATGACCAAAGCTTGAATGGTTGCTTCTTCTGTACGGATTTTTTTCAAGTGTTGGCAAGCCAAAAGGCTGCAGTTTTTTTCCTGTACCTGTTTGAGCTTGTCCGATGACATCTTTTCCTTCAAGGGCCAAGGGAATGGTTTGCTCTTGGATAGGACTTGCTTCTACAAATCCTGCTTTTTCAATTTCTGCTAATAAATCAGCAGATAAGTTAAATTCATTAAATTTCATGTTTTTCTTTCCTTCTAAAGATGGTGCGAAGCCATCCTATAGCGCTTAGTTTATACTTTTCTTGTCATGACGTACTTTCATATCTTTTATGAAAGACCGCGTTGCTTCTTTTCCACTAAAGAAAAGTACTGCTTTTTTGCAACCTATCTAGTATAACACAAGAGAGAGTCAAAAGATAGTCAGACTACTTGATTAAATCATGTAAACGATTTATTATCAGTTGGTCTAGAATTTTAAAAGCGATTGATAGACCAATTTATCTTAGTATAATTTTCCGTAGCAGATTTGTGCAAAAGTTTTTTTCTTATGCTAGAATGAAAAACGAACAGGAGGAATAAAAATGTTAACATACGATTTAATTGTCATTGGATTTGGTAAGGCAGGTAAGACGCTTGCTGGGAAACTAGCTTCAGCAGGTAAAAAAGTTGCCCTGATCGAACGTAGTAAGGCTATGTACGGTGGAACTTGTATCAACATCGGTTGTATCCCAACAAAAACTTTGCTAGTTGCAGCTGAAAAGAACCTTTCATTTGATCAAGTCATGGCTACAAAGAATACTGTTACTACACGCCTCAATGGTAAAAACTATGCTACTGTAGCTGGTACAGGTGTAGATATCTTTGATGCTGAAGCACACTTTGTCTCAAACAAGGTTATTGAAATTCAAGCTGGTGATGAAAAACAAGAACTAACAGCTGAAACTATCGTCATCAACACTGGTGCTGTTTCAAATGTATTGCCAATCCCAGGCCTTGCTACAAGCAAGAATGTCTTTGACTCAACAGGTATCCAAAACTTGGACAAATTGCCTGAAAAACTTGGCGTCCTTGGTGGCGGAAATATCGGTCTTGAATTTGCCGGTCTCTACAATAAACTTGGAAGCAAGGTTACAGTCCTAGATGCTTTGGATACTTTCCTACCACGCGCAGAACCTTCTATCGCTGCTCTTGCCAAACAATACTTGGAAGAAGATGGGATTGAACTCCTTCAAAATGTCCGCACTACAGAAATCAAAAACGACGGTGACCAAGTGCTTGTCGTGACTGAGAACGAAACATATCGTTTCGACGCCCTTCTCTACGCAACTGGACGTAAACCAAATGTTGAACCTCTTCATCTCGAAAACACAGATATCGAACTAACTGAACGTGGTGCTATCAAAGTCGACAAACACTGTCAAACAAACGTTCCTGGTGTCTTTGCAGTTGGAGATGTCAACGGTGGACTTCAATTTACCTACATTTCTCTCGATGACTTCCGTGTTGTCTTCAGCTATCTTGCTGGTGATGGTAGCTACACACTTGAAGACCGTCTCAATGTACCAAACACCCTCTTCATCACTCCTGCACTTTCACAAGTTGGTTTAACTGAAAGCCAAGCAGCAGATTTGAAACTTCCATACGCTGTCAAGGAAATCCCTGTTGCAGCTATGCCTCGTGGTCATGTAAATGGAGACCTTCGCGGTGCCTTCAAAGCTGTCGTTAATACTGAAACTAAAGAGATTCTCGGTGCAACTATCTTTTCAGAAGGTTCTCAAGAAATCATCAACATCATCACTGTTGCAATGGACAACAAGATTCCATACACTTACTTCACAAAACAAATCTTCACTCACCCAACCTTGGCTGAGAACTTGAATGACTTGTTTGCGATTTAGTTTTATCAAGCAGCCCTCCCTGGGCTGTTTTTCTTTTTCTAAAATCTCAAATCTGTCTTTTTCAGCTTTTATGATATAATATAAACATGAAATTAGAAACTACTTTTGGGCTCCTTGCTGGACGTTCTTCTCACTTTATTTTGAGTCGTCTCGGACGTGGAAGTACGCTCCCTGGAAAACTTGCCCTTCAATTTGATAAAGATATTTTACAACATTTAGCGAAGAACTATGAGATTGTTGTGGTAACTGGTACCAATGGAAAAACCTTGACAACCGCTCTCACTGTCGGTATCCTTAAGGAAATTTATGGTCAAGTTTTAACTAATCCAAGTGGTGCCAACATGATCACAGGGATTACAACTACCTTCTTGACAGCCAAATCTTCAAAAACTGGAAAAAATATTGCAGTCCTTGAAATCGACGAAGCTAGTCTCTCACGTATCTGTGACTACATCCAGCCTAGTCTTTTCGTTATCACCAATATTTTCCGAGATCAAATGGATCGCTACGGTGAGATTTATACGACCTACAACATGATTTTGGACGCTATTCGAAAAGTTCCTACTGCTACTGTTCTGCTGAACGGTGATAGTCCGCTTTTCTACAAGCCTGCAATTCCAAATCCTGTTCAGTATTTTGGCTTTGATACGGAAAAAGGTCCAGCAAAGCTTGCTCACTACAATACTGAAGGTATTCTCTGTCCAGACTGTCAAAGTATTTTGAAATATGAGCTTAATACTTATGCCAACTTAGGAGCTTATATCTGCGAAAACTGTGGATGCAAACGTCCTGACTTGGACTACCGTCTGACAGAATTGGTGGAATTGACTAACAATCGTTCTCGCTTTGTTATCGACGGTCAAGAATACGGTATCCAAATCGGAGGCCTCTACAATATCTACAATGCTCTGGCTGCGGTTGCTATTGCCCGTTTCCTTGGTGCAGATTCTCAACTGATCAAACAAGGTTTTGACAAGAGTCGTGCTGTTTTTGGACGCCAAGAAACCTTCCATATCGGTGACAAGGAATGTACACTGGTTCTCATCAAAAATCCTGTCGGTGCGACACAAGCTATTGAAATGATTAAGCTAGCTCCTTATCCATTTAGCCTATCTGTTCTCCTTAATGCGAATTATGCTGACGGAATAGATACAAGCTGGATTTGGGATGCGGATTTTGAACAGATAACTGACATGGATATTCCAGAAATCAATGCGGGTGGCGTTCGTCATTCTGAAATCGCTCGTCGTCTTCGAGTGACTGGCTACCCAGCTGATAAAATCACTGAAACAAGTAGCCTAGAGCAAGTTCTCAAGACTATCGAGAACCAAGACTGCAAGCATGCTTATATCCTTGCGACTTATACGGCTATGCTGGAATTCCGAGAACTACTAGCCAATCGTCAGCTTGTTAGAAAGGAGATGAACTAATGGTTTATACTTCACTTTCCTCAAAAGACGGCAACTATCCTTACCAGCTAAATATTGCTCACCTCTATGGTAATCTCATGAATACATACGGAGATAATGGGAATATCCTCATGCTCAAGTATGTAGCTGAAAAGCTGGGTGCTCACGTAACAGTTGACATCGTTTCTCTCCACGATGATTTCGATGAAAATCACTACGATATCGCCTTTTTCGGTGGTGGCCAAGACTTTGAACAGAGCATCATTGCTGGTGATTTACCAGATAAAAAAGAAAGCATTGACAACTTATCCAAAATGACGGTGTCGTTCTTGCTATCTGCGGTGGCTTCCAACTCTTGGGGCAGTATTATATTGAGGCTTCTGGAAAACGCATCGAAGGTCTCGGTGTTATGGGACACTATACACTCAACCAAACCAACAACCGCTTCATCGGTGACATTAAAATTCATAACGAAGAGTTTGATGAAACCTACTATGGCTTTGAAAACCACCAAGGCCGTACCTTCCTCTCAGATGACCAAAAACCACTTGGTCAGGTCGTTTATGGAAATGGAAATAATGAAGAAAAAATCGGTGAAGGTGTTCACTATAAAAATGTTTTCGGTTCTTATTTCCACGGACCTATTTTATCCCGTAATGCAAATCTAGCCTATCGCTTGGTCACTACTGCACTCAAGAAAAAATACGGCCAAGACATCGTACTTCCAGCTTACGAGGACATTCTCAGTCAAGAAGTCGCTGAAGAATACAGCGATGTGAAAAGCAAGGCAGATTTTAACTAAACTTCCTATTCCATCATGCCATCGGCTGTTGGAATTTTTTTGTAGTCTTTTCCCCCTTCTCTCTTGCAATTTCTACTAATTTTTGCAAAAATAGAGGGGTAGAAAGAAGGTAACATATGTCTAAATTACAACAAATTGTAACATATCTTGAATCTGAAAGTTAGACGTCGCAGTCGTATCTGACCCCGTCACTATCAATTACCTCACTGGTTTTTACAGTGATCCACACGAACGTCAAATGTTCCTCTTTGTCCTTGCTGACCAGGAACCGCTTCTCTTCGTTCCAGCACTTGAGGTTGAGCGCGCAACAAGCACTGTCTCTTTCCCAGTTGTTGGTTATGTGGACTCTGAAAATCCTTGGAAGAAAATCCAAAATGCCTTACCACAACTTGATTTCAAACGTGTAGCAGTTGAGTTTGATAACCTCATCTTGACTAAATACCACGGTTTTAAAAATCTGTCTTTGAAACTGCTGAATTTGAAAAACTTGACTCCACTAATCCAGCGTATGCGCTTGATTAAGTCAGCTGACGAAGTGCAAAAGATGATGGTTGCAGGTGTCTATGCTGATAAGTCTGTTAAAGTTGGTTTTGACAATATCTCTCTTGATAATACGGAAACTGATATCATTGCGCAAATCGACTTCGCTATGAAACGCGAAGGCTATGAAATGAGTTTTGATACTATGGTTTTGACAGGTGATAACGCTGCAAATCCACACGGTATTCCTGGAGCCAACAAGGTTGAAAAACAATGCCCTTCTCCTTTTTGACCTAGGTGTGATGGTGAATGGTTATGCATCAGATATGACTCGTACAGTCGCTGTTGGTAAACCTGACCAATTCAAGAAAGACATTTACAACTTGACTCTTGAAGCCCAACAAGCTGCCCTTGACTTTATCAAACCTGGTGTGACAGCTCATGAAGTAGACCGAGCAGCTCGGGAAGTGATTGAAAAAAAGCTGGCTACGGTGAGTACTTCAACCATCGTCTCGGTCATGGTATCGGTATGGACGTCCACGAATTCCCATCTATCATGGAAGGAAATGACATGGTCATCGAAGAAGGCATGTGCTTCTCAGTTGAACCTGGTATCTACATCCCTGGTAAAGTCGGTGTCCGCATCGAAGACTGTGGTGTTGTGACCAAAGATGGCTTTGACCTCTTTACAAGTACCAGCAAAGATTTGCTTTTATTTTGATTAAAATCAATTTATAAAAATAAGATGGAAAAAGTGAGACTTTTTCCATCTTATTTTTTTGATTTGATAATAAATTTTTATCAGCTATATAGCCTTTTCGTTCAACTGCATTTGGAATAGTCTTCCAAAAAGTCAGACCCGCCTTTTTCCATAACACGACCAGATGCTGGGTTTAGACTTACATAGCAAGCATCAACCTCTTTAAATCCAATCTCATCCAGACAAAATGATAAAACTGCCTTCAAGGCTTCTGTCATGAGTCCTCGTCCCCAGTAGTCCATCCCTAAGATATATCCAATCTCACAGCTAGAGTTTTTCTTCATCCACACTGACAAGACTAATATCTCCAATGACATGATCTAGATTTTCTTTGAGACAAATGGCCCATTTGTAATAATCTGGATCGTCATAGGATTTTACCCAATTGCCAATAGAATTTCGAGTCTGTTCAACATTCAGGTGTGGATTCCAAGTCACATAAGTCAGATTTTCTGAGCGTGAAGCCCAATTATCAAACATGGCTTGAGCATCACCTTCCACAAATCTCCTCAGTATCAAACGTTCTGTCTCAATAGTTTGTGTCCCTACTACTTTCATAATGGTAACTCTCTTTCTATTTTATGGATGGCTTCAAACTTGCATTGACCTATCTTACTTTCCTATTTCAAGTGATAAAGTGAAGAAGGCCCACTGGACCTTTTTTGCTTTCTCATTTCTATGCTCAGGGTAAAAATACTACACTCATAAACATTGAGAAAACAATAGTTTCCTCTAATTTCATGATGCAGTCGCTATCTGGCTTGAAATGCACTTTAGCAAGTTTTTTCAAGCCTAGTCAGCCTTGCGGGGGTGAGACAACGAAATCGAACTCTTAGAGTTACCGGACCTTCCTCGCTTCTCTATTTTTCATGCTCGGGCTAAAAAGTCCCCCGGACTTTTTACTCCCAAAAACGTATCAAACACTGTGATTGGTAGGTGGCGTTTGTGTTGGCCTTTGTACCACCATTTTTCAATGGTTGCTTGGGCTTCTGGGCTTACTTGTTTACCTTCGAGGTAATCATCAATTTCATTGTAAGTGACTCCCAAGGCTACTTCGTCTGCAATGCCTGGTTTTTCTTCTTCCAAATCTGCTGTTGGAACTTTTTCATAGAGGGCTGGATCAGCTCCAAGCTCCTTCAAGAGTTGTTTTCCTTGGCGTTTATTGAGGCGATAGAGTGGGAGAATATCTGCACCACCGTCACCAAACTTGGTAAAGAAACCTGTGATATTTTCCGCAGCATGGTCCGTCCCGATAACAGCTCCGCTATGAGCACCTGCAAGGGCATATTGGGCAATCATTCGGCTACGAGCCTTGATATTTCCTTTGTTAAAATCGGAAACTGCACTCCCTGTTGCTTCTACAGCCACTGCCATAGCATCTACAGACTCTTTAATGTTGACTACCAAACTAACATCTGGCTGAATAAAAAGCTAGGGCTTTTTGAGCATCATCCTCGTCAGCTTGCACCCCATAAGGCAGGCGAACTGCGATGAATTTATAACTATCATCCCCTGTTTCAGCTCTCATTTCTTCTATAGCTAGTTGAGCCAAGCGTCCTGCCAAGGTCGAGTCTTGTCCTCCAGAAATACCCAATACAAAAGTTTTTAGGAAAGGATGTTTCTTTAAATATCTTTTTAGAAAGTCAATCGAACGACGGATTTCTTCCTTGGCGTCAATCACTGGTTTTACACCTAGTTGCTGGATAATGGTCTCTTGCAAACTCATTCTTCTTCTCCTTCGCCTAGAGCTTCCTTACGCATCTTATCAATCAAGTCCATCTTGTCTTGCCATACGTCACGAGCCAAGTCCACAGGATAATGTTGTGGGTTCAGTACGCGTTTGTATTCATCCCAGAGCTTATCAAATTCCTTACGAGCATAGGCTTGAATTTCAGGCAGACTTGGTAAGTCATAAACCAGCTTACCTTCCTTGAAAATGTCTACCAAGAGTGGAACAGCATCAAAATTACGGACAGTTTTCTTGATGTAAGTATAGGTTGGATGGAACATCTTGATTTCAGTCATGCTAGCAACATCGACACCATCATAGGTAATATAGTCACCTTCTGACTTGCCTTTTTCACGACTGGTGATGCGCCAAACTTGTTTCTTACCTGGTGTTGAAACTTTCTCTGCATTATTTGAAAGTTTAATGGTATTGCGCATATGACCATTCTCGTCTTCAATAGCAACAACTTTGTAAACTGCTCCAAGTGCTGGTTGGTCATAAGCAGTGATGAGTTTAGTACCTACACCCCAGACGTCAATCTTAGCTTTTTGCATCTTGAGGTTAAGGATGGTATTTTCATCAAGATCATTGGATGCATAGATCTTAGCATCCGTAAATCCTGCTTCATCCAGTTGTTGACGAACTTTTTTAGAGATATAGGCCATATCTCCAGAGTCAATACGGACACCAAGGAAATTAATCTTGTCACCAAGTTCACGCGCAACCTGAATCGCTGCTGGAACACCGATGCGAAGAGTATCGTATGTATCTACTAGAAAGACACAGTTTTTGTGCGTTGAGGCATAAGACTTGAAAGCCTGATAATCATTTCCATAAACTTGTACTAAAGCATGGGCATGAGTCCCTAAAACCGGAATACCAAAGAGCTTCCTGCGCGTACATTACTAGTTCCATTGGCACCACCAATAACAGCCGCACGAGTTCCCCAGATAGCTGCATCCATTTCTTGCGCACGACGTGTTCCGAATTCCATCAAAGGTTCATCATCAATGACTGAACGAATACGAGCCGCCTTAGTTGCAATCAATGTTTGAAAGTTGACGATATTCAAGAGGGCTGTTTCAACTAATTGACACTGAGCCAAAGGACCTTCCACTTGAACAATCGGTTCATTGGCAAATACCAAGTCTCCTTCTTGAGCAGAACGTACAGTCAATTCCAACTTGAGATTACGGAGATATTCCAAGAAGGCACCATGATAACCAAGTGATTCCAAATAAGCAATATCGCTCTCAGAAAAGCGCAGGTTTTCTAAGTAGTTCACAATTCGTTCCAAACCTGCAAATACAGCATAACCGTTTTTGAAAGGTTGTTGGCGGAAAAAAACTTCAAAAACTGCTTTCTTGTTATGAATGCCTTGGTCGAAGTAAACTTGCATCATGTTAATTTGATACAAATCAGTGTGCAAAGTTAAACTATCATCTGGGTACATATACTGTCCTTCTTCCCTATTTGTAAAAAGATGAAAATGTTTCTTCTTTTCTCATAAATTAGTACTATTATAACATATTTTTTCGATATTGGTAAAAAGCTAACAAGCTATTCCATGCTCTCGAGCTTATCCATATCTTTTTCATACTTTTTCTGAGCCCATTCACCATAACTTTTTAATCCTAAGTTTCCAATAAAGACCCAAGGAAGATAAAGGAGATATGTAATGACCCATGCATAAATATACTTAATATGTAGAGGGTTGTGCTGATAAATTTCGATATTGAACTGGTAGTTCTGTAGCATCAAGGTAGCTGTAATCACTAGAGTTAATAATAGGCAACCTAAAAATTGTAAAATGAAAACGACTATAGTAGGTCACACCGAGATTGCGAGCACGATTGATAAAGTAAAAATTCCCTATGATAATAATAGCGAGAAGCATCCTAGGATTAAAAAAAGGCTTGGTGCTAACACTGATATGAAATAAGCTAGGAACAACAATCCGATAGAAATATAAAAACTCTCTGCACCAGCTTTATGAAGTTGTTGCTCTTCTCTCTCATCCAATAATTGATAATAATAAAAATCTATTTTTTTCATCTTCTTCCTCCCAAAATAATTGATCTAACGTTTTTGCCTAAGCATCTGCAAATAGACTGGCAAAGGGATAGACTAGGATTATATTTCCCAGCTTCTATTAAACCGATAGTTTGTCTAGTCACACCCACAGCTTCTGCCAAGTCACCTTGTGTCAGTTCAAGCTCTACTCGAGCAAGTTTTAATTTTAAATTCTTAGCCACTTCTTACCTCCTTTATGATTTTTAAAAAGTTGCGCTTCTTCCCAAGTTCATTATATCATATAATTTACATTATGCAATATATATATGTCATTTTGTACGATTTTTTTAACAAAAAAACTCTACCACCAAAATGATAGAGAGTTTTCAGCTTATTCAAATTTTTTCAAAATATCTACAACGTCACTTCTCTGTTTGACTTGATAGGCTTTGATGCCTAAACTTTCAGCCATGTTGGTGTTATCTGCTATATCATCAAGAAAGACACAATTTGCTGGATCCAACTGATATTTACGGAGGATTTCTTCAAACATTTTTCGATTAGATTTGATAGCCTTAATATCACAGGAAAGAACAAACCCATCTAAAATCTTTTCTAGAGGTGCTAGTTGATCTTTCAATAATTCATAAAAAACTGGTGAGGTATTAGATAGGGACAAAAAATACGATGGCCTTTTGTCCTTTAAACGTGCAAGAAGCGGAAAGACTTCCGTGTAAATATCAATGTAAGCAGGCCAATTCCAAATAACTTCTTCTACCTTTTTCTTATAGATATCCCCTAATAAAGAAAGAACCTTATCAACTAATTCTTCTCGAGTCAAGGTCCCCAGGTCCAACCTTTCCCATAGTCCCGACTGAAAAATAGCCTTGTCTAATATCAGATAATCTTTCTGAGTTTTAGCTACAGCTTTCAAAATCTTATCCTTGTTCCATTCCAGTAGAACATTACCCATATCCAGTATGATCTCCATCAACCTACCTCCATCATTATGTGAACAATCTCTTTAAGCGTCCAATGTCTGTTTATAAATCTTTTTGATAATAGTGCCTTTGTCCAGTGCAGGGATAGTCTTTTAAGGTAAAGACTTCCTGGTAATCATGTTTCTGATAGAAGGCTGGTGCTTGAAACTGATAGGTATTCACAAAAAGCAAAGCGACAGTTTCTCTTTTTAGCTTCACTTTCTGCTTGGTGCAATAGTTGGGAGCCGATTCCTTGTCCTCGCAAGTCCTCCTTCACAAACAAATACTCAATTTCTAACCAATTCCCGAAAGTCTCTGCTACTAAACCAGCCATGATCCCACCATGTTCATCTTCGACATAAAGGTTTAGTGGCTCTTTTCAGCAACTTCTCTTTTTGGAACGATTATAGGAGCGAATCAAATCTCCTATTATTTGCGATTTCTGAGACTCTGTATTTTCCAATCTTGGCTGCATCCAAACCTCCTAAAGATACTTATAGCTTGATTATAGCCTTATTACCAAGAGCTGTCAAACTAGAAAAACTCATCAACCTGAGTTGATGAGCTTCTGACTTATTTTCTAAATTTCCATTGGCTATAAATACCAAAAGCAACAATCCAGATAGCTGAACCTCTTGCTCCCATTACAGTTGATTCTTGTAAAAAGAGAGTTCCGAATACAAAGATGAAGAAGAGCATGGTCAGAGGATTTAGCAAGCGATATTGAGGGCATGAGATAGCCATCTGCCATAAAGTCTTTTGACTTTGCGATACTTAAGATGGGCCACCATGATTAAGATGTAGATGGCGATATAAACACCTGATGAAGAAGCCGTAATTAAAGCAAAGGCATCTGATACGCCAGGAAGTACATTGATGAAGGCTGCAAAACCAATCAATACCGCAGAAGCAATGATAGCATTCTGAGGAACGTTGTGGCGTGAAAGTGTATCTGCCTTAATAGCTTTCAAGAAACGATTTGGTGAATCATGGGCAATTTGGTACAAGTGACGACCTGTTGAGTAAAGAGTTGAATTCAAGGCTGACGCAGCGGAAGTCAAGACAACAAAGTTAATCAAAGCAGCAGCCCACTTAAGACCAACAAGTTCAAATACCGTTACAAATGGTGAATCTGCTGCAGAAAGCTCACGCCAAGGAATAATAGACATAATAGCTAAGAGAGCTCCACCGTAGAAAAAGATAATTCGCAAAGGAATTTCCTTAACTGCCTTAGGCAATACTTTTTCTTGGATCCTTAGTTTCAGATGTAGTAACACCGATAAATTCAATCATCAAGTAGGCAAAGAAAACCATCTGGAAGGCCATGACAAAGTTCATACCACCATTTGGAAAAAGGGAGAAATGCTCACTGATATTTGTCAGGCTTGCTGAACCATAAGGAGTTTCAAAGCCGGTCAAAACTAGAAAGACCCCTGTTGCAATCATGGCAAGAATGGCCACGATTTTAATCATAGCAAACCAAAATTCTACTTCACCAAAGATTTTAACAGCAATCAGATTGACCAAGCCCAAAATCGTTAGAAAGACAACCTGAATTAACCAAGATGGCCAGGATGGAAACCAAAACTGAACATAGTGAGAGATGGCTGTTATTTCAGCCATTCCGATAAAGATCACCGATAACCAATAAGACCAAACTGAGAAATAGCCCCAGCCCTTACCTAGATAACGAGTAATAAAATTGATAAAGGTATGTTGCTCTGGGTCCTGGTACAACATCTCTCCGATAGCTCGCATCATGAGATACATAAAACCACCCGTAATCATATAGACAAGGACAATCGAAGGTCCCGTTAAACTAATAGAGCGACCAGCTCCCAAAAAATAGTCCAGTCCCAATTGTTCCCGCAATGGCTATCACCTGAACGTGACGATTGGTTAATCCACGTTCCATTTTTACTTTTTCTTTTTATGTTTATTTTCTGAATTCATCTAGTCTCCTCAAGTTTTTAGAATGAAGAAAAAGGAGTGATAGGAAGCGCTTTCCTGTATCTACTCCTTCTTTTCTATCCTATTAAACTGTTTTTTTCAACTTTTTAAAAATCTTAACATCATAGCTTCCAGCAGGTGTTTCGATTGTAGCTATATCACCTGTTTTCTTACCAATCAAGGCTTGCCCAATTGGGCTTTCATTTGATACTTTACCTGCAAAGGCATCTGCACCCGCTGATCCCACGATGATATATACTTCTTCGTCGTCTTCACCAATTTCTTGGATAGTGACTGTTTTCCCGATAGCAACTTCATCTTGAGCAACTGCATCGCTATTGACAATCTCAGCATAACGGATTTTGGTTTCCAAGCTAGAGATTTGTCCTTCAACAAAAGGCTTGCTCGTCCTTAGCTGCTTCATACTCACTATTTTCTGACAAGTCACCGTATGAACGCGCAATCTTGATGCGTTCTACAACTTCTGGACGACGAACTAGTTTCAACTCTTCTAATTCTTTTTCGAGTTTTTCCTTTTCTTCAAGGGTCATTGGATATGTTTTTTCTGCCATTTTTCTCAACTTTCTTTTGATTAAATTTAAATTTCTTTAGGTAGTAAAGCAAAATTATGTGGTAAACCACATAATTTTACAATGAAGACAAAGTCTTTTTAAAGCTTTCCTTAAATGATTTTTGGTCAGTATCGACCTTTTAAAATCTGTGCCTAAACCGAATGATTCTATCACTTCTAGACTCAGGTTCAAATAAGAGGTAAGTTTTTACTTTCGTAATTTCCGAACGCCTAAAACTTGTGAATTTCAGGCGTTTCTAATCATAGCGGAAAGACTTGTGTGACTTGCTTTGATCGTGAAAAAGAGAGTTTTACTTCACATTCACGAATTTAATAGCAAATCTTGTTCTAAGAGTTAGTTTGAACTACTTGATTGTGTCAATTTACTGTTAACATGCTCTGCAACGTTTCGATCATGTTCCTCTCGTGTCGTTGCAAAGTAAACCTTACCATCTTGTACATTGGCTACAAAGTAGAGATAGTCGCTCTTAGTTTGATTGATACTTGCTTCAATTGCATCCAGACTTGGACTGTCTACTGGACCAGGCATTAAGCCAAGGTTCGTATAATCATTATATGGTGAATTGATTGTTGTATCAATTGCTGCATCATCTGCCAAGCTAATATTTTGTCCTAGTTTACCTTCTGCATAGAGAATAGCAATATTACTCTGAAGTGGCATACCAAGGTTCAAACGATTATAGAAAACTCCAGCAATTAGCTTACGATCATCAGTTTTCAACCCTTCTTTTTCCACAAGTGATGCGATGGTGAGGAGTTCATTCACTGTCAAGTTCTTTTCTTTGATTGCAGCATAATGTGCTGACAAGTTTTGGTCCATAGCTGCCACCATTTCATCAATCAAGCTTTCAACAGTTGTGCTTTCTTTGATGCTATATGTTGCTGGGAAAAGATAACCTTCTAAACGGTAACGAACACCACTTTCCTTAGTTGGTAAACTTTCAAGAAGGGTTGGATACTTAGCAACTAATTGAGAGATAAAGGTTTCATCTTGAACTTTTGCCAGGAAGGCATCGGCAGTCAAGGGTTCTTTAAACTCTCCTGAAGCTGACCAACCGTTTGTGCGATTTGATCAAAGGGTATAACCTTCAGGGATTGTAAGATTTGCAAGTGCAACCTCTTGAGCTTTAGGCGTTCCCCCCTTTTGCAATTCTTTGATAATATCATCTGTACTCATGCTCTTTTGCAAATTATAATAACCAGATTTCAAATCATTGTAGTCTTTATACTTAGCATAAAGGCTAAAAGATAAAACCGTGTTTTACCAATCCAGAGTTTTCTAAGGTATCACCAATTTGCTGAAGATTGGCCCCTTCTGGAATCTGAACCGTGACATACTGTTTTTGAATTTGCATCAACTGGTTGGAGTGCAGATTCGACATAACGGTAACCAAAAGAATCCGCCCACACCTAGTAAAAATCAATAAAACAAATACTGTTACGAAAAAAATCTTTTCAAGCGTGATTTTTTTCTTTTTCTTGATTGGTTTCACTGATTCTTTACGACTTCTTCTAGGAAGTTCAGTTCTAGTTTCAACTGGAGCAACTGGCTCTTGACTTGGAGTTTCTTTTGCAAGAACTGTTGGTTTCGGTTGAGGTTTAATATTCTTTCGAGCAGGACTTGGTTTAGCCTGATTCGTACGATAAGAAACTGGAATCCTAGTAGAAATGTCAGTATAGGAAGTCTCCTCTGAACTGACTGAGCAGGTGCAATAGAGCTTTAACTGAATCTACAGTAGACACTACTGGTTCTTTAGCTACAACGGATTCAGCAGATTTAACTTCTTCTGGAACTGCAACTGGATCAGTAGGTCCTTCTGATGTCAAAGATGGACGTGGAGGAACTGTTGGAGCTTTAGCAAGCAGTTCATCCACTAGTGAAACTGAGTCTCACCATCAAGTCTTCTACAGAAGACTCTGCCGCTGGCTTTTTCCTCTTCTAAACTATTATTGACATTTTGAAAAACAAGGCATCGTTGTTACTTTTTAGTACTTGCAATGCCATCTTCTCTTTTTCAATCTTTCTAAATCTCTTAAAAATTTGTTCTTTAAAACTTAACTTTTCTTCTTTTGAATTTTCGCTCAAAGGTATTCCCTCCTTGTTGATAATCCATAATATTATATCCTAAAAACTAAAGAAAAGCAACTATAGATGCCTTTCTGATGCCTAATTCGTGTTTTCCCAGACCATATCATACCATTCTTCACCAGCAAAAGTCGACTTGGATTTTCCTTCATTCACAAAACCATGTTTTTCATAATAGCCAATGAGATAGTCATGGCAGGTTAGATTGATTCCCTCACGCTCATGCTCAAGAGCGAGATCTTTTAAAGCCGTCAATAATTTTCGTCCGACACCTAAAGTTTGAGCTTTCTTAGCAATGGATAGACAAGTCACAGAGATATAGCCACCTTTTTGATGGCTATAATCTTTAATGTCTTCTGTAAAGGACTGGTCTTGTAAATATCGATGAGGGACTACTGGTCCCTCAATATAGCCTAGTATTTCCCCCTCTTTTTCAGCCACTAAAAAACTGGTCTTAATTTCCTTCAGATGAGCTTTAAAAACAGGACGAGGAATGGCTTCTTCAATTGAAAAATTTTCTAGTTCAATTTCAAAGATACGATCTAAATCTGTCAATCTAGCTTGTCTAATAATCATAGTTCCTCCTGATAATAGGGATTCTGCCAACGCATGAGAAAGGCAACTTCACTGCTCCTTTCTCCATCTACGATCCCTTGTTCCACAAATCCATTCATTTCAAAGTAGGCCAGCAACTCATCCTCACAAAGCAGATAAATACCTGGTCTATCTTGCTGACGGGTAACTTCCTTCAAAGCTGCTAGCAACAAAGTTCCAAAACCTTGCCCTTGGTAATCAGGGATGAACAGCTAAATCTTCAGGATGATTGAGTTCTCATTAATGAATTCCTCACCTCCAATCTCAAGCATCCATTTTTCTTAAAGAGGAATAGGAAGTATCGTCGCAGTGATATAAGCAATCCCTTGATCATCCAGGCTAGCTAAGAGAAACGTACCCGCATGGTTGCGGATACGTTCTTCTATTATTTTTCTATTCAATATTTCTAGGGAGCTTGAAATACTTTTCTTGTATCAAGTAAATCTGATCAATATCTGATTGCTGAGCTTCCCTGATTTTAATTGGAAATTCCATGATCTTCCTTACTGAACATTGCTTGTCAAATTAGACAAGAGACGTTCGAATGAATATTCATACGTTTGGATGTCGCCAGCTCCCTATGAAGACATAGACAGCATTGTCATGGTCTCAGAGTGAGAAACATTTTCAACTGTGATAACTTGATGTTTCTTGTTGATTTTTATTGGCAAGGTCTTCTACTTTGACATCACCATGGTCCACCTCACGAGCAGATCCATAGATTTGTGCTAGATAAACTGCATCAGCCTGATTCAAGGCTTGGGGCAAAATCGTCCAACAAGGCGATTGTACGAGTAAAAGTATGCGGTTGGAAGATAGCTACGATTTCCTTGCTTGGATATTTCTGACGTGCAGCATCAAGAGTCGCTACGATTTCAGTTGGGTGATGCGCAAAGTCATCGATGATAACCGTGTTATTGACAATCTTTTCTGTAAAAGCGACGTTTCACTCCTCCAAAAAGTCTTCAAGTGTTCACGCACCAAATTCAAATCAAAAGCCAGCAGTATAAAGCAAACCAATTACTGCAGTGGCATTCATGATATTGTGACGGCCGAAAGTTGGAATGTGGAATTGGCCCAACTCTTGACCACGGAAGTGAATGGTGAAGGTTGAACCTGTAGTAGAACGAAGTAAATCGCTGGCTACAAAGTCATTGTTGTCTGCTTCAAAACCGTAATAATAGATTGGGGCATTTGCTGTAATCTTACGCAACTCAGCATCTTCACCATAGACAAACAAACCTTTGGTAATTTGTTTAGCATAATCATTGAAGGCGTTGAAGACATCTTCCAAGCTTGTGAAATAGTCAGGATGGTCAAAAGTCAATGTTCGTAATAATAGAATATTCTGGGTGATACGGCATGAAATGGCGCTCATACTCGTCTGATTCAAAGACAAAAATACTTGGCATTTTCAGAACCACGACCTGTACCATCTCCGATCAAGTAGCTTGTATCAGTGATGTGTGACAAGACGTGAAAAGCATCCCTGTCGTTGACGTCTTACCGTGTGCCTGCAACTCCATACTGATAAAGTCACGCATAAAAGCTACCAAGAAACTCATGGTAACGTTTGTAGCTGATACCATTTTTGGTCTGCATAAGCAATTTCAACATTGTTATCTGGACGGAAGGCATTACCAGCGATAATTTCTAAATCTCCTTGAAGATCATCAAAAGGTAAAAATTGTAATCCCTGCTTGCTCTAGTCCACGTTGAGTAAAATAGTACTTTTCAACGTCAGAACCTTGCACCCTAGTGCTCCCATTTGATGCAACATCAAAGCCAAGGCACTCATACCTGATCCTTTGATTCCGATAAAATGATAGGTTTTTGCCATTTTCTTCCCTCTATTCGCTCATTCTAGTCAAGTTAAGCTCTTGGGCCACATGACGTTCTTGTTCTTTTGTTTACTTTTTGTTATAAATTTGGCTTTTTCTTTAAAAAGTCATAATTGTTTTTCTTGGAACGTCTTGTTTCACCGTCTGAAATTGGATGTTCCACTTGAGAAACTGGTTTCTGCCAAAATATAGTGAGATTGACCTAACTTCTGACTATATTTTCGCAAATTCTCCTGGATTTTCTTTTTTTGAAAAAGGTGCTGTCGGTTGATTTGCTGGACGCACCTGGCTTGCTTTTTCGTTTGACGTCTCGTATGACTCACATCCTGAGTCAAATATCGAGCCGAGCGCTTCTTTTTCAAATCCGCGCGAGCTTCTTCACGCGCTAATTCAGCATAGGATTTTTCTTTTTCTCAATCGATTTTTACAAGAGGCTTGGCTTTCTCTGCTTTTTTCTTCAGTGATTGGAGACCATTCTAAGTAGTTTTTATCTTGATAATCACCTTTTTGATATTACTGATGAAATCAGACTCATCGTAGAGATTCATAACTGGCATTTCTGTCAACATGACTTCATCATCTGCCACTATTGGAAATCGTTTTTGTGTCATATTTATTTCCTTTCAATACTCCATTATAGCGTAATGTCTTGATTTTTCAAGTATAGGCTCATGAAATCCCTAAAATTTCTCGTATTTCAGCTAGACTCAGACTTCCTCGAGACTCTGTTCCATCCAAGATTTCAGAAACAAGATTTTTCTTTTTCTCTTGTAATTCTTGAATCTTTTCTTCAATTGTACCTCGAGTCACAAGGCGATAAACTTCAACAGCCTGCTCTTGCCCCATACGATGGGCTCGACCGATAGCCTGAGATTCAACTGCAGGATTCCACCATAAGTCTACTAGAATGACCGTATCCGCACCAGTGAGATTGAGACCAACCCACCAGCTTTTTAGAGAAATCAAGAATACATCGCGCTCTCCTTGGTTAAAAAGCCTTAGTCATTTCCCTGACGTTCTTGAGAAGGAGTTGAGCCCGTAATTTTAAAGGAAGTCAAGCCTAAGTCAGGTAGCTCTTGCTCAATCCGATCCAACATACCTCTAAATTGTGAGAAGATAAGTACACGGTGTCCACCTTTCAGCAATCTGAACCAGCAAATCTCGTAAACTATCTAGCTTCCCGCTCTCTCCTTGGTAGTCTTCCATAAAGAGCGCAGGTGTATCACAAATCTGACGCAGACGCATGAGACCAGTCAAAATTTCGACGCGATTTCGTTGAAATTCCGAATCACTTTTCACCTGTCCCAGACGCTCCTGCATCTGTTGCAGCTGAGCAAGATAGATAGCTTTTTGTTGATCCTCCAGTTCATTCTTATAGACGACTTCAATCAAGTCAGGCAACTCTGTCAAAACCTCTTCTTTCTTGCGTCTCATGACAAAGGGTTTGATAAATTGAGCCACTCTCTCAGTTGATAGTTTCATAAACTCCTTCTTAGCAGGTAGAGGCCTGGTAAGACAATCTGAAAAATCGACCAGAGTTCTCCCAGATGGTTTTCAATCGGTGTTCCTGATAGTGCAAAGACAGATGGAACCACAAATCGTCGCAAACTTTGAGCAATCTTCGTTTGTGCATTTTTCATCACTTGAGCTTCATCTAGAAAAAGAAAATCAAAAGATAGGTTTCGATAAATCTCACTGTCCTGACGGAAAGTAGCATAGCTTGTAACATAAATCTGATGATTTTCTGCCAAAATTGATTCTCGATGAGATTTTAAGCCATGCACGACCGCAACATCCAAATCTGGAGCAAACTTTTGAAATTCATCAGCCCAGTTATAGATTAAGCCAGATGGAGCAAGGATTAGGACACTAGTATCTGCTTGAACCTGACTACTTAAAAAGGCGATGGTTTGCAAGGTCTTCCCAAGTCCCATATCATCTGCTAAAATCCCACCAAAAGCCATAATGGTGAAGCATCTGAAGCCACTGAATTTCCCTTTTCTGATAGTCTCTAAGTTCTGCTTGGATATTCAGCTCTTTCATCGGAAAAATCTTCGATGCGTCAAATCATGGGCCAGATTGCGAAAATTCTTCGGTGAAAGAAATTTGATCCTGATCCTTAAAGAGATGAGATAGGAGTATAGTTAGGGATTTACGAGCTCGAAAGCTCCATCTTGTAGGTCCTCTATCCTAATTCTTCTAAATCCTTACGGATACGCTTGGTTTGATCATCGAAATAGTAAACCTGATTCGAAGAGCTGATGTAATAATCCTGTTTCTCAACCAGCGCTTTTCATCGCTCGATCGATTTCTTCTTGATCTATATTTTGAAAAATCAAATTGAATTTCTAATAGGCTTCCCTTGGATGAGATGTGTACTTGAGGCTTCTGAACCTGATAGAGATCTTGCAAGCTCTCAGAAATCTTTAATTCTCCAAGCGCTTCAAGCTGGTAAACCTCCTGAAAGAAGGCTATGAACTGCATCAGCTTTCAAACTTTGACGCCATGAACGAAAATCTGCTTAAACCAGTAGATAGAGCCAACTGAAAAGACTTGCTTCTCCAGTTGAATATCACTAGCAAAGGGAAGACTCTCAGTTCATTACGATTTGTTACTAAGCAAGTTTCATACTGAAACTGCATATCCAAACGAATAGAACCATCCTCTTCTCCTTCCATGTAGAAAGAAGGACGGAAAGACTGAATTTGAAGCGCATCAGGGCTTTTACCTCTCCTATGTCTTTAAACTGCGACAAGGTCGAAGCTAAAAGATCTCGATCACTAGTATCAAATTGTAAAATCTTTCTACCACTTTTATCGATAGATACTTTTTTTAATTTTTCTATAAGTCTAGCTTGTTCTTTAGACAGAAGATAAAATGTACCTTTAGTAAACAAGACTTGTCCCTTATAAAATGAATTAAGCCCTACCTGTTGAACAATTTCCATCTCATAATAGTTGGATTTTTCTTCAATTTGAAAGGTAAACAAACCTGCTTGACCATCAAAATCTTGAAATACAAGATGAGGATAGCTTGAAATCTGATGGTCAAATTGAGTCATCTAAGCCCATCAGCAGACTAACACCCTGCTCAAAAAGACAGCGGGAAAATAGAGATGACGACCTTGATTTTGGAAAAAGAGGGCATTTTCAACCTCATCTTCTACAATTCCCTAGAAGGAAATTCAGAACAAATTGGCTACTTTCATCAAACTGACGAATATTCAAGGAAGTTTCATATAACTTTCCAATCATATAGGGTTTACTAGTTTCTAAAACCTTCAGAAAAAGGGGAATATCTCGGATTACATAAAATTTCTGCGTCTGGATAAGACCGACTCTCAAAGTCCAAATAATGCGATTAGTCCCTGCTTCAATCTGCCCCTGAGCAGACAACTGATAGATTTCAGAAAGACTAGGAATTTGAATGGATTCTAAAAACTTTCCTCCAAAAGTAACCTGAGTTTCGACTTCTTCTTTCTGTTCGTGCACATTTTCCAGATTTCCCAAGAGTTCCTGACCAATCGGATCATTTTTCAGGTAATGCTCTAGTGCTGCCAAATGCACACAAAATCCCTCTTTTTGGAAAAATCACAGCACAAAAAACCAAATCATCATCCAAGCTATAGCGAATTTCTTCATCTGCTACACGCGCATAGAGGCGATGGTCTTTCTCTTTGATAATTTCAATCTGACTAGTTTCGTAGAGTTGAGCTCCCTCCATTCGAAGCTTCCCTGGAATCAATTTAGCCATATTTTCCCCTTTACTTTATCTCTTAATTATACCACATTTCTTCCTATGAAAATAGCCTTCTAGGAGTACTTTTCTCCTAAAAGGCTAGTTTTTTAATGATTTGAAAAAGTAGTAATGATTCGTTGACAAACTTCTTCCAAGACAGATGTCGGCATGGCTACATTTGAGCGAGCGTGAAGGGCTCCTTCTTCACCAAAGTCCAAGCCTCTGTTCAGGATAACCTTGGCTTCGTCTCTTAAAAGGCTCTTAAATTCTTCATCACTAATATCGTAGGCTGAAAAATCAAGCCAAATGAGATAGGTCCCTTGAGGTTTCATGACCTTGATTTTCGTTTCTTTTCCAAACACATCGACTACATAATTGATGTGTTTTTCAATCAGTTCTTTGAGTTCTGTTAACCAATCTTCACCATAGCGATAGGCAGCTTCTGTTGCCAAATATCCCAACCCTGAGATTTCATGTTGATTATTAGCCAGCTGGCGTTTTTGGAAAGCAAGTCTCAACTTTGGATTCTCGATAATAGCGTAGGAATTCTTTGTTCCCGCAATATTGAAGGTCTTGGTAGCACTGCTTAAAATCAGTGAAAATTCTTTAAAATCTTCATTTACCGTATTGAATGACTGTTGCTTGTTTCCAAACAAGGCTAAGTCTTAGTGAATCTCATCAGACACCAACAAAACTCCATGTTTTTTTGACAAAGTTGTCCAATCTTCTCTAAGACTTCTTTTTCCCAAACACGTCCACCAGGATTATGAGGGTTGCAGAGAACGTAAAGTTTCACATCCTCTTCAACAAAGTCTTTCTCTAATTGATCAAAGTCAATCTCAAAAAGTCCGTCTTTTTCTACTAGAGAGTTGGTGATTAGTCTACGATTATTGAGCTTAATACTGCGAGCAAAAGGAGGATAAACTGGTGTGTTAATGAGAACTGCTTCACCCTCTTTGGTAAAGGCTTGAATAGCTGTTGAAATAGCTGGTACTACTCCTTCGATAAAGACTAGGGCATCCTTATCAAAGCGATAACCATGGTGTTTTTCCTCCCAGTTTTGAACGGCTTCAATCAATCCATCACTAGCATAGGTATAGCCATAGACTAATTGCTCAGCATAGTCATGGACAGTCTGACGAATCTCAGGTAACACTTCAAAGTCCATATCAGCGATCCAGGCTGGCAATACTTCTCGGTCAGTCTCGGCTTCTTTCCATTTATAGGTATGATGTCCAAAACGATTGGGCAAGGTCGTAAAATCATATTTTCCCATAGTTTTATCCTTCCAAGGCTTGACGCAAGTCTTCAATCAAATCTCTGGCATCCTCAATACCAATAGACAAGCGCAAGAGATCATCTGTCAGTCCATAAGAATGACGAACCTCTGCAGGAATGTCTGCATGGGGTTTGAGTGGTTGAGTAGGTAATCAGACTTTCTACACCACCCAGGCTTTCAGCGAAAGAGAATACTTTCAAAGTATTTAAGATATGAGGAATACGTTTCTCATCTGCTACTTTAAAAGAAATCATTCCCCCACGACCTGTATACAAAGACTTCTTTGACAGCAGGTGATTGTTCCAGAAAGGCTACGATTTCTTGAGCATTAGCTGTTGAGCGCTCCATACGAAGTGACAAAGTCTTAAGACCACGAATCAATTGATAACTATCAAATGGTGACAAAACAGCCCCTGTTGTGTTGAGATTGTAAAAGAGTTTTTCGTATAAATCAGCACTATCTGTCACAACTACACCAGCTAGAACATCATTATGACCTGCAAGGTATTTTGTCGCTGAATGAAGGACGATATCTGCCCCGTCTTCAATTGGACGTTGATAGATTGGACTGTAGAAGGTATTGTCCACGACAACTTTAGCACCTTTAGCATGAGCTAATGTTGACAATTTTTCAATATCAAATTCCAACATCAAAGGGTTGGTTGGTGTTTCGATATAAAGTACATCCACATCCTTTTCTAGCTCAGCAATCAGCTCTTCTTCTGTGTTGGCATAGGTAAAGTGAAACGACCTTCCTGTTCCACTTGATTGAACCAGCGGAAAGAACCACCGTAAAGGTCACGGACAGCCAAAACCTTGCTTCCTACTGGGAAGACACTAAAGGCCAACACAATCGCAGACATACCTGAACTAGTTGCTAGAGCATAGTGGGCTGATTCAATAGCTGCTAAGACTTCCTCTGCCTTGCTACGAGTTGGGTTTTTAGTGCGGGTATAGTCAAATCCAGTTGATTGACCAAATTCTGGGTGCTGATAAGTCGTTGAAAAGTGAATTGGTGTAACCAAAGCACCTGTTGCCTCATCAGACTTGATCCCTGCTTGTGCTAAAAATTGTGTTGATGTGAAATGATTTACTCATACAATACCTCCAAATCTATAGTAACTATTGTACCACTTATTTTTGTATCCTTCGTTTTCTTGTTTTCAAGAGCTAGTTATAGTTTCAAACTATAAAAAACGATAACCTTTTCTAGAGCTATCGTTTTTCCTGTCGAATAGACTCATTATTTAACGTGTTTTGCAAGTTCTTCTTGAGCTTTTTGATTAGATTCTTCTTTTTCTTTTAGCCATTTTTCTTTAGCTTTTTCATACTCAACAGCCGTTACAGTCTTATCTTGCAACTTGAGATATTTGTATGATTCGACACCCTTATTTCCTGCTTGTGAGAATGGCGATGAGAATGGAACTGTCTTTTCTCCAAGGTCGGTGTTCCACCTGAGAAACGTTCGGAATAGCAAGGGCGCTATCAACGAGCCAAGCTTGAACTTCAGCATATTTTTCATAACGTTTTGCTGGATCTTGCTCCTTGTTCGCTTCTTCCAGCATTTGAGTGTAAGTATCAGACCAACTGCCTTAGCCTTGTCATTGACCTCACCTGGTTCTAGACCAATGTTTTGCAACATACCACCGTTATTGACATTTAAGATATCAAGATAGCTTGATGGATCTAAGTAGTCTGCACTCCAACCACCATTATAGATATCAAAAGTCCTTTTTGAGCTGCAGTTTGAGCTAGGTAGCTAGAATTATCGAAGTCGTCTGTTGATAATTGTTGGATATCAATCACCACATTCTCAGCTCCTAGAACAGATTCGATGGATTGTTTCAAAGAGCTTGCTTCAAGTACACCTTTTTTAGCTGATTGGTCAACTGTTACATCCAAGTGGATTGGGAATTGCACACCCCTTAGCTTCCAATTCTTTCTTGGCTTCGCAAACTTTAGCCTTAGCCTTGTCAGGATTGTAGTATGGGTCTTGCGCATCTGCAAAGTTGATTCCTTGCCATTCTTGGCCATAGTTGACCATCTTTTCTGAAACAACATCGCCAAAGTCTTTTCCGTTGATACTTACAAATGTTGGAGGTACAACCAGGTTACGAATAATCTTCGTTGCTCCGTCCTCCCCTTGAGATTGTGCTCCATAGGCTGTACGGTTGTATGCATAGTTGAAGGCTTGACGGAAGTTTTTATTCAGAACTGCTTCTTGGGTTGATTTCTTTTCGATATCTGAGGACTTAGACGTGAAGTTATAAGATTTTCTGTCCAAGTTGAAGTTCAAGTAATAAGAAGTTGCATTTTGCATACTATAGATGATGTTATCCTTGTTCTTCTCTTTAATTCCTTCAAAGCTTGAGCTATTTGGATAGAGACGCGCGTAGCTATAGACTCCTTCTACAAAGTTACGTGCTAGTGCATCTTGGTCACTACCATCATAATAGGCCAATTTCACATCATCCACAAAGACATTTTTTTCATCCCAGTAGTTGGGATTTTTCTTGAATTCGATAACAGATTTTGAAACAAAAGATTTCATTAAGAAAGGTCCATTGTACAAAAATACTAGAAGGGTCTACCTTACCAAAAATCATCCCTTTTTGATTTCAGGAAGTCTGCATTGACAGGGAAGAGAATGGTTGATGTTGTTTTAGAATTCAATAAGATTCTGGTCGTGTCAAAGTGTACTGAACTGTTTGGTCGTCAATCGCCTTAACACCGACAGTTGAAAAGTCAGTTGTTTTCCCGTTGATATAGTCATCCAAACCTGCTACAGAATCTTGAACCAGGTACAAAGCTTCGGATTTTTTATCAGCAGCATATTTCAAACCAGTTACAAAATCTTGGGCAGTTACTGGAGCATATTCTTCACCTTCAGAGGTATACCACTTAGCATCTTTACGAAGTTTATAAGTGTATGTCAAACCGTCCTGAGAAACAGTCCAATCTTCTGCCAAGGATGGAACGTAGTTACCGTATTGGTCATTTTCCATCAACCCATCTACCAAATTGGTAACGATGTCATTGGTTGTTGCACGGTTTTCTGCAAGATAGTTCAAACTAGACGGATCGCTAGAATAGACATAGTTGTATGTTTTAGTTGAACTAGCTGAGTTGCTACAAAGCCGCCAATAGTAGACCGGCACTTAGGGCAAGGCCTGCTAGCGTCAGATATTTTTGCCTTAGACTTTTTCATTTTCCAGAACCTCCAAAATTTAAATATTTGTATCATTATACAGTTAAAGTTTTTAGTCAAGCGTTTATGTAGTTAAAAAAATTTATTTTTTTCTACAATTTTTATTTTTTTCTCTTTTTAAATAAAAAAATGAACAATTTAAACTTTTTCGCTTAAAAGTTCAAATTGTTCATTTTATTTATAAACTATTATGATAATTTTAATCGTGCTCGTAACTGGTCAGCTTTTGCCTGTCCAATAACCTTATCTAAAGAGACGAGTATAGAGACTCATGAATCCGTAGAGACCACCACCGATTGTTCCGATTAGGGGCGACATAGATGAAAGCTCCAGAAACGTCCAGTTGGATGGAAAACAAATCCAAGAATCCATTGTAAGAAGCCTACCAGGATAAACATGACAAGAGTCAAAAATAGATCACTAGGATGGTTCGTTTAAGGATAATCTTTTCGATGAACCCTGTAATCTGACAGATCTCGCGATACATTAAAACAATTTGGAATGATAAGACCGATGGTCGTTGAAATGAGAGGACCATAGCTATGGAAAAATCGCTATTGATGGTATTTGTAAGAACGAGCTTGGCAATGGAACCATAGACAAAAAGTAAAGGATTGCCTTTGCGGTTACGGAAACATAGCTTGAAGCATTGGTGATAAGACCATGTACAAACCTAGGATTGTTGACTGCAAGACTGCAAAGACAAACAAGCCCATAGCCAAACTATCTGGCTTACCGTAAAAAGACTGTATAGAGGGTTCTCCTACCATGACTACTCCAACCGTTGCAGGTAAGAGGAATAGGAAAAGCATGGTGATACTATCTTGAATGAGACGAGAAGCTGCTGGTAAATCTCCCTTTACATAGTTCTCTGTCAAGAGAGTCAGCCCAACGCTACCAATCGAAACTCCAACCGAAATCAAAATCATGGTGATTTTATTAGGATTGGCAGAGAAATAAGAAAAACATGACAATCAAGTCTTCATTACTATAGTTGGTAAACCACTTCATGCTATTGATAAAGGTATTTTGGTCCAAGATTTGGAAGAGCTGAATAGCTGAACCTGTTATGATAAAAGGAATAGCTTCCTTAATCGTATCCATTAACAGATGTTTGCTATCAATCTTATCTCGTGTTTCAAAGACTTTTTGAAGCATTCCTTCTTTATAGAGGAAATAAAGCAAGACAGCAAAAGCTAGCTACCATTCCCACAAAGGCCGCAAAGGTAGATTGGGTGACCGCTGATAGATAGTCTCCTGAACCAAGCTTCATGATGATAAAGGTTGCTAAGAGCATCCAAATAACTCGGATAACTTGCTCAGCGATTTGACTCATGGCATAAGGTTTGAGATTATTCATCCCTTGGAAAAATCCACGGATAACACTCATAGACGGGAAAATCAAGACAGCCCAAGCTAGACTCTGCATAATGGGAATCAAGTCCTTACCGACACCAGAAAGATCTGCCAACCAAGGCGCAAAGAGATATAAGACCAAAGCAAAGACAAGACCTAGTCCAGTCATAAAGCCTAGGAAACTCCGAATCAGGGCAAAACTATGCTCTTCCTCATGCATGGTATTATATTTGGCGACCTGCTTTGCGACCGCCACCGGGATACCTGCTGTCGAAATCAACAAGAACCAGGCATAGATATTGTAACCCATGGTAAAGAGACCATTAGCCTTAGCAGCATATGTTCCCATCCAAATATACCAAGGGATGATGTAAATAGCTCCGAGCAGGCGACTGATAAAGTTACTAGCTGTTAGCCAGGCAGTCCCTCGTAACATCTGGGCCTGCTGATGATTATTTTCGTTAGACATAACTTCCTCATTTCAATTTTTAATAACTGGAAAATGTTCCTTATCTTCCATTATAAACTTTTTCCTTGTTACTTGTAAAAATTCAGACTTTCGGTTTACAATAGAAAGTATGATAAAGATTGAAAACTATATTAGATATTTTAAAGAAAGATGATCTCTTCCGTGAGATCATCGACCAAGGACATTACCACTACAACTACAGCGATGTTATTTTTGACAGCATCAGTTACGATAGCCGAACAACCAAAGAAAAATACTCTATTTTTGCAAAAAGGAGCTGCCTTTAAAAAGAATATCTATTTTCAGCTATCGCACAAGGGCTTGGTTGGTACGTGGCTGAGCAGGACTATGAAGTAGGTATTCCTGTTATTGTTGTTAGCAATATTAAAAAGGCTATGAGTTTGATTGCCATGGAGTTTTTATGGCAACCCTCAGGAGAAACTTAAAAATCCTTGCCTTCACTGGCACTAAAGGAAAAACAACAGCTGCTTACTTTTGCCTATCATATCTTAGTCCCAACGCTATCCAACTGCCCTCTTGTCGACAATGAATACGACTTTAGATGGCAAGACTTTCTTTCAAATCTTCCTGCTCAACACCTGAAAATATCGACCTCTTTGATATGATGGCTCAAGCAGTTAAGAATGGAAGAACCCATCTGTACATGGAAGTATCCAGCCAAGCTTATTTGGTGAAACGAGTCTACGGGTCTGACTTTCGATGTCGAGTGTTTTCCTCAACATCAGTCCTGACCATATTGGTCCTATTGAGCATCCAACCTTTGAAGACTACTTCTACCACAAGCGTCTCTTGATGAAAAATAGCCGAGCAGTTGTCATTAATAGCGATATGGACCACTTCTCTGTTTTAAAAGAACAAGTTGAGAACCAAGAGCATGACTTCTATGGTAGCCAGTCAAGTAACCAAATCGAAAACTCCAAAGCCTTTAGCTTCTCAGCTACTGGTAAATTAGCTGGAGACTATGATATCCAGTTGATTGGACATTTCAACCAAGAAAATGCAGTCGCTGCTGGACTTGCCTGCCTTCGTTTAGGTGCTAGTCTTGAAGACATCAAAAAAGGGATTGCGACTACTCGCGTACCTGGTCGTATGGAAGTTCTCACTCAGAAAAAAATGGTGCAAAAGTTTTTCATCGACTACGCCCACAATGGTGACAGTCTTAAAAAACTTATCTCTGTTGTTGAAACTCATCAAACTGGAAAAATTGCTTTAGTACTTGGTTCAACTGGAAACAAGGGAGAAAGCCGTCGTAAGGACTTTGGACTTCTCCTCGATCAACATCCTGAAATTCAAGTCTTTCTAACAGCTGATGATCCAAACTACGAAGATCCGATGGCTATTGCGGATGAAATCAGTAGTTACATCAGCCATCCTGTTGAAAAGATTGCCGACCGTGAGCAAGCTATCAAGGCTGCTATGTCTGTTACAAGTCAAGAACTGGACGCTGTGATTATCGCTGGTAAAGGAGCTGATTGCTACCAAATCGTCCAAGGCAAGAAGGAAGACTATCCCTGGAGATGCAGCTGTCGCAGAACGTTATCTATAAGTAAACTTTAAAGAAGGCTAGGAAAATCCCTCAATGTCATTAAGTTAAAAATTCAAATACAATTCTGTATTTGGGTTTCTTTTTATGTGCTAAACTGATAGTTAGGAGGTACTTCCCATGATAAAACAGATAAAAAGCCCACTTGAATAAGAGTATTCAGAGTATCCTTGGTCAAAAAAGTTGAGCTCGTCAAACAAGATGAACAGGCCTTTACTCGTAAAAAGAAGGTTATCACTAGAAACCATGATTCGTACCATTCTGGGAATGGGAGGAAAAATCACTGTCAAAAAGAATTACTAGATGCTAGACTGACAGTTTCAAATTCAGCCTTTTGTTCAAAAGACGCTATCAGATAAAAACCTGAGGCTTTCTATACCTTATTTAAAGAATTTACAGCACCTATTCCACTTAACACCAATCTTCCGATATTCGCTGCAGATGGGAGTGATATCTGTATTCCTCGAAATCCCATGGATACAGAAACCTCTATCCAAACCCAAACGGATGTTAAATCCTATAATCTCATACACATAAATGCCCTATACGACTTGACGACTGGAGTGTATAGAGATGTTTCTATTCAAGACAAACATACGCAACATGAGCGCTTAGCTCTGATTCAGATGATGAAGGCTTGTCCCTTTCGAGAAAGCTCTTGTTATCATGGATAGAGGCTATGAAAAGTTACAATCTCATGGCTCATTTTTCAAGAAAAAGGATGAGCTTTATATCATCCGAATTCGAGATGGAAAACAATCATGCGTTCCTCCTTCAACTTGCCAAATACAGAGTGTTTTGATCAAAACTTTTCTCTAAAATTATCCGAAAACAAACCAATCAGCTCAAAAACTTTATCGTGATTTCCCAATGACTATCATTTTTATTCACACAATTCTACTTTTGATTTTCTTCCAGAAACAAGTCAAAAACATGACCCTGTTGAACTATACCAACTTCCTTTTCGTTTGGTGCGTTTAGAAGCGGAAGAAGGAAAAATACGAAACTTTAGTGACAAATACAGACTATTCAGTCCAACAATTAAAAATCTCTACGCCAGCAGATGGGGGCATAGAGACTAGTTTTCGTGACCTGAAATACAGTATTGGCTTGGTCAATTTTCATGCCAAAAGAAGGAAGGATTCTCCAAGAAATCTTTGCCCGATTTACAAATTTTAACTTTTGTCGTTGGGTAACCTCGCAAGTTGCCATCGACAGTAGTCACAAAAACAAAAGATATAAAGTGTGTTTCTCAGATGCGACTTATGCCTGCCGTTTGTTTTTTTAACGGTTCCCTTTCTTCTCCAGTTGAAAAAACTACCTCAAGAAACAGTTATCTATTATTAGACCGAATCGAAAAATATCCAAGAAAAAAATAAAGGCCCAATCGGTATTGATTTCATCTATAGAGTAACATAAATCTCAAAAAAATAGGGTGAAAAAAACCTTTATTTGTTATGCAAAAAATAGAAGATAGGATAGAGAATCACTTTGATGATCTCAATCCTATCTCCTATTCAAATAGTTAGATTACTAACTTAATGACATTGGGAAAATTCCCTAGCCTTTATTTTTTTATAAAGATGAAGTCGTTTCTTTATCAAATTCTACAGCTAACTCATATTTCCCATCTTCATTTTTGAATGATGTAGCCCAATAAAACTAAACTATCGACAAAAGATATCTCGACGTTTCTGCATGAGCTGGTCTTTTTTTGAGAAATTTGAGCAAAAAGTTGTCATATACTTGAGAGCATACTCAGGATTGACATCACCCAAAACAGCATAGAGTTTCTGCTGATCATCGGTCAGCGGATACTGGTGCTTAACCTTATAAAAATAATTAGACAAGGTCATCTTTTCCCTAGCAAAATCCGTATACTCTTCTAGGATAGCTGCATTTGGTTTGATTGCGCAATTCAGTCTGAAAATGTTTCTCCAGGATTTCTAGATAGATGGGACTATCATCTCTTACAAAGACTTCTTGGTCTAGTTCAAGAGATTCTGTAGATTCTAGAAAGGGAAGATTGAGATAATAGCGTTTGTTTTCTCTCAAAATCAAACCCGCTTTAATGTATTCCTCCAAATGCTTATCAACTGGAACCTCTGGAAACTGAGCCTTGATTTCACGTGAGGATAACATCATCATGCTTATCAAGATAGTCTACCAAATCTCTAAAGAATGGTTGACGCGTCAAAGCGAGATGGATTAAAAATCTGAATCATGAAGATTCCTTTCTTTACAAACTAAAAAGTGGTGATGCTGCTAATTGACTCAGGGTTAGTGCCAGGCTGATTCAGAGGTACAGGGAGACCTAGTTCTCATAATATTGACTCCAGAAATCACTGATTTCCTGTGCATCATCCCCAAAACTTTCATGAGAATGGTCTCAAAAAATAGGGAGGATTTCTGCTACAAACTGGGAACAATAGATAACCATCTCCATCGGGTAAAAGAAGCATTGTAGGGCGAACCCAAAAAGGCTCTCTGCCCTGCTTTTTGACCTCTTTGAGATCGATTTTTCGGATAGCGATAAAGGGTCATAGACTTTCTCAGCTTCAAAGAAATCTTCAGGAGATTGGGCAATGACTCCGCCTTCCGTAGTTGCATGATAGACCTGTCCGTCCAAAAAGATGGCCACATGGCTATAGTTGCCAGTTGATGCCTGGATGGCCTGTCCTATATCCGAATCATCTTTCACAAAGATTAAATCACCATTTTCTAACATGATCTCCTCCTAGCAAAAAAAGGAGTCGAAACTCCTTTTTAATAATGGGTTTTCCCATCAATCATTAAGCATTAAAGCTTTCTGTCAATTGAGGCACCACTTGTTTCTTACGTGAAACGGCACCTGGAAGGAAAGCATGGTTGTTTTCAAGTTTGAAGTTGAAAGCTGCTTCTACCTTGTCCATGTTGGCACCAAGAGCCAAAATTTCTGAGTTTGAGTTGACGATATCTGTAATCATCAAAACAAAGTCAGAGTATCCGTTAGCTGCATTTGCGGCTTGGATAGCTGCTTCGATTTCAGCTTGGCGTTCCAAAACTTCCGCAATATCAACTGTATTGACTTGAGCCACACGAACGTTATTTCCGTTGAGTTCAAAAGTTTTCGCATCGATGTCAATCAATTCTTCTGCTGATTTGCTTGCCAAGTTTGTACCAGCCTTGAGCATTGCAAGACCGTATTCTTCCAAGTTCACACCAGCCAATTCAGCCAATTCAGGCGCAATCACCTTATCAGATGGGTGTGTTGTTGGAGATTTCAAAAGAAGGGTATCTGAAATCAAACCTGAAAGCATCAAACCTGCAATTTCTTTTGGAACAGTTACACCGTGTTCTTTGAACATACGGTATACGATAGAAGATGCTGATCCAACTGGCTCCAAACGCATGTAAAAGTGGGCTTGCAGTTTCAAAGTTAGCTACACGGTGGTGATCCACCACACCATAAACTTCTACTTCAGCGATATCTGAAACTGATTGTTGGAATTCATTGTGGTCAGTCAAGATAACTTGTTCTGCACCTTCTGCTTTAGCAGATGTGATAACGCGCGGTGCTTCAACACCAAAATAGTTCAATACGAAAGCTGTTTCTTCATTTGGAGTTCCAAGAGCCACCGCTTCTGTATCCAAACCATAGCTTCTTTTGCAAGATAAGCAAAGGCTACAGATGAACCGATAGCATCTGAATCTGGATTTTGGTGACCAAATACTAGAATCTTAGACATGATAATACCTCGTTTCTTTATTCTCTTTATTGTAGCATTTTTTTCAATTTTTGACAAAAGTAAGAGGAGTCAAAGAACTCCCCACTACTCTTCTAAAATGACTGAGTAAATTTTTCTTGGTTTTCAGATAAAAATCTTTCCTTTTGCTCTCTCTTCTTACGTTTGAGAAGTGCCTCAGCCGACATGGCTTCTTCTTTACTATCGAAAACCTTGAGCATAGATGAGTTTTTACTGGCAAACCGAGCTCGTGTGTACTTGCCCCTTACCACTATTGTGAACAGCGACACGTTTCTTGACATCCGTTGTATAACCAGTATAGTAGGAACCATCCCGACACTCAACTACATACATATAAGCTTTTATGAACCATAATAGATCTCTTGAATTTCTGGAGTATAGGAACCATCATCATTATGAACAATGAGTGGTGGCAGAACCTTAAAACCACTAGTGGAGCCGTCCTTGATAGCCTCGATCAAAAGCATATTGGCTTCCTTCTCCCGTTTAGGGTAGACAAATTGCAGACGCTTTGGAGCCAAATTGTGTTGTTGAAGCGTGTCTAAAAATATCTAACAAACGATCAGGACGGTGAACCATGGCTAGACGCCCGTTAGATTTGAGTATACTTTGGGCACTACGACAGATTTCCTTGAGATTGGTCGTAATTTCGTGCCGAGCCAACAAGTAGTGCTCACTCTCGTTCAGATTAGAATTTGGGTCCACCTTAAAATAGGAGGATTGCACAAAAATCAAATCAACCTTGCTCCCCTGAATATAAGTAGGATATTTTTTTCAAATCATCACAGATAACCTGCATCTGCTCTTCCAAGCTATTTAAACGGACTGATCGTTCAGCCATATCTGCCAGGCGTTCCTGGATTTCAACAGACAGAATTTTCGCTTTAGTACTGACTACTGGCAAAAAGTCCAACAGCTCCATTCCCAGCACAAAAATCCACTATCAAGCCATTTTTAGGAAAAGCGAGGAAAGCGTGACAAAAGTACACTATCCACCCGAATAGCTGAAAACTCTCTATTTTGAATAATCTTTGATATCTGTAGAAAAGAGCTGATTGATTCTCTCTCCTGATTTTAATAATTCTTCTACCATACTTCTATTACAACAAACTATATTAACATTTTAAGAGAAAAAATCAATTAAGACTTTTCTTATTTAAATTAGAAATAGCTTCTTTGGTCCAGATAGGCATCATGCGAGCCAAAAGGAGCAAAGCCGTATTTGACACGGTCACTTGAAAAACGTCCGTCTCGGTAACTGATGTTTCTCTTCTTCCAAAGTCCGAATAGAAAGGCTTGCTTTTCCTGTAAATTCGTCCAAATCGACAACCTGGACTTGAACTCTTTCACCGATTTTCAGTACATCATAGATATTCTCAATAAATCCTGTACGAATTTCAGAAATATGAATCAAACCCTGTGATACCAGTCTCTAGCTCTACAAAGGCTCCATAAGACTGAATCCCTGTAATTCGCCCTGTTAGCTTATCACCTATTTTCATCTTAGTCCTCGATTTCAATCGTTTCGATGACGACATCTTCAACTGGCTTGTCCATTGCACCTGTTTCTACACCTGCAATTGCATCCAGAACTTCATAAGAAGCTTCATCTGCAAGTTGACCAAATACTGTGTGCGACGATCTAGGTGAGGAGTTCCACCTTGTTCAGTATAAATTTCTGCAATTGGTTCTGGCCAACCACCACGAGCAATTTCTTTCTTAGAGTATGGCAAGTGTTGATTTTGCACGATAAAGAACTGGCTACCGTTTGTATTTGGTCCAGCATTAGCCATAGAAAGGGCTCTCGGATATTGTAAAGTTCTTCTGAAAACTCGTCCTCAAAATGACTCACCATAGATTGATTCTCCCACCCATACCAGTACCAGTTGGGATCTCCACCTTGAATCATAAAAGTCTTTAATAATACGGTGGAAAAATGACCCCGTCATAGTAACCATCTTTTGACAGAGCGATAAAGTTGGCTACTGTTTTTGGTGCATGTTCAGGGAAAAAGCTTAATACGCATGTCTCCATGATTTGTTTTAATAGTCGCAATCGGACCTTCTACTGCTTCAATGTCTACTTGCGGAAAATGTAATTCTTTTTCTACCATACCAAATTTTTCTAAGGCATCAAAAATGCCATCTTCTTCTGATGTTTTTGTAATATAATCTGCTTTTCTCTTTGATTTTGTCATGAGAAATGCCCATAGCAACACTAATACCTGCATAATCAAAGAGCTCCAAATCGTTCAGTCCATCCCCAAAGACCATGACGTTTCTCAGGTTTAAGACCTAAATGTTCTACAACTTTTGCTACACCAGCTGCTTTTGAACCTGAAATTGGTACCACATCTGACGAATGTTCATGCCAGCGCACCATACGCAAAGTCGATGATAAACTTTCAGGCAAAGTGAGGTCATCTCCCTGATCCTCAAAAGTCCACATCTGATAGATGTCTTGTTTTTCATAGAAAATCTGGATCGACATCCAAGTCAGGATAGATCGGATCAATAGCCTCACTAATCAACTCAGTTCTAGTGGATAATTTAGCAGTATGACTACCAACTAAACCATATTCAATCCCCACTTCCTTAGTCCAAGCAATATAGGTTTCAACCTTATCTTTAGCGATTTTGTTACTATCAATCACATTGCCTTTTTTATCCTCAATATAGGCACCATTCAAGGTAACAAAAAAGTCAGGTTTTAGCTCGCGAATCTCTGGCACGACACCGAAAATCCCACGACCAGTCGCAATCCCAGTCAAAATACCTTTTTCACGCAATTGTTTAAAAACAGTTGAAATTGAGGTGGGGATAAAACCAGTCTTTGAGTTTCTCAACGTATCATCAATATCAAAAAAAATAACCTTTATCTTTTTTGCCTTATATCTTAATTTCGCATCCATCTCGCTACCTCTTTCAATCTAACTCTTTCCATTATACCATAAAGTAGAGAAATCCCACATCCCCAATAAAATCCTTGTCTCTTATCCAAATTCCTTTACTAGATACAAAACCAAATCATCATTATTTTGGCTAGTTGCATTCATTTCCAAGGGTTGATTTCGATACCAGACACCTGTCCCATCTGGAATGTAGCCCGTCTGATATACAATCTCTGGGCAGGGCCATAGCCTAAGTGCAAACCTACACCAAGAGTGACCTTACTCGAAACAAACTTGACTCGTTTTTCTGCTTCTTCTAGCAGTTGATTCCCAATCCCTTGATTTCGAAAAGGCTCAAACACATTAAAATCTGATAATTCTGGATAGACTTCTGCAAAAGGACCATGTTTAGCAGAGGGCAAAATGGTAACGTAGCCCTGCCACAGCACCATCAATCTCTGCAACTAAGACTTCTCTCCCCACTTTCCTGTTCCAGAAAAAATATCTAGCCAAAATATCCTCTCTACTCAGGCCAACCTTGATTCATAAAATCCATGAGATAAGGATTCAATATCAGACTTAATCATATTTCTAATCGTACAATTCATCTTTTGACTTACCCACCTTTACTCTTTCTATTACCATTATAGCACGATAATAAAGATTAAAGAAAAGACCCTAGTAAGACATAAAAAGAATCTTACTAGGTCAACAGGGAATCTTTTCTAACAAAAATCCTATAAAAATCTGAAAAGAGGTCCACCCGGGTCTTAATTCGCTTTCTTGTTTTCAAGCTCATGAAAAAGAGGTCCACCCGACCCTTCTTTAATCTTCGTTTACGAAAGGCATCAAAGCCATTACGCGAGCGCGTTTGATAGCTGTTGTTACTTTACGTTGGTTTTTAGCTGAAGTTCCTGTTACACGACGAGGAAGGATTTTCCCACGTTCTGAAACGAAACGGCTAGAAGCTCAGTATCTTTGTAATCAACATATTCAATTTTTGTTTGCTGCGATGTAATCAACTTTTTACGGCGTTTGAATCCGCCACGACGTTGTTGAGCCATGTTTTTTTCTCCTTTATAGTATTAATTGTCCATTAGAATGGTAAATCATCATCTGAAATATCCAAAGGATTCGTTGTTCCGAATGGATTTTCATCACGTGAAAAGTCAGGTACTGATTGAGTAGGTGCTGAATAGTTTGAACTTGGTGCAGAATAAGCTCCACCAGTATGTCCTTCACGCACACTACGGCTTTTCCAACATTTGGAAATTTCTCAGCCACGACTTCCGTCACGTAGACACGTTGTCCTTGCTGGTTATCGTAACTACGAGTCTGAATACGACCCGTCACCCCGATAAGTGAGCCTTTTTTAGCCCAATTAGCAAGATTTTCAGCCTGTTGGCGCCACATAACGACATTGATAAAATCAGCCTCACGTCTCGCTATTTTGACTCTTGAAAATGTATCGGTTTACTGCAAGAGTAAAGTCGCAACTGCTACATTTGATGGGGTATAACGCAACCAGCGTCACGAGTCATACGCCCCTACAAGTACAACATTGTTAATCATAATCTACCTTCTTACGCGTCAGTTTTTGACGATCATGTGATCGAAGAATGTCAGCGTTGATTTTTGAAAGACGGTCAAACTCTTTTAAGAGCTGCATCATCATTTGCTTCAACGTTAACGATGTGGAGTCCTTCGCGGAAATCTTGGATTTCGTATGCAAGACGACGTTTTTCCCATGTTTTTGATTCAACAACAGTTGCACCGTTGTCAGTCAAGATAGAGTCAAAACGTGCTACCAAAGTCGCTTCTTCTTCAATGTTTGGACGAATGATATAAAGAATTTCGTATTTAGCCATTGATATGTTCCTCCTTTGGTCTAATGACCCCAAGACTTTGCAAGGGTAAGTGAGGTTTGCTCACAATAAATTATTATACTAGAAAAATAGCAAGTAAAACCACTTGCTATTTATGCAGTTTTTGCTAAAGCTTTGTGTAATTTCTTCAACCTGAATACTCTCAGATTCAAATTTCTGTTTAAAGGTAGCTAGATCAACCGTTCCTCAATTTGAACTTCGATAACAATCTTACCATCTTTACGTGGAATATTAACAGTATGAGAAATATTTAGATTTTCCTCAACGATCAAAGAAACAATCTTACCAAGTACCCCAACTTCATTTTCTGTGATAAAACAACACGGATTCCTCTCGCCATAACCAGAAATTTCAAGAAATGCTCTGAATACATCACGGTCAGTAATGACACCATAGACTTGTCCATTATCAATAACTGGCAAGATTCCAATCTTATTTTTCAGCATAAGGTAGGTTGCATCTTCCAAACTTGCATAACCGGAGACAGTTACAACATCACGAATCATGACGTCTTTTACTTTTGTTTTATTGAGCAAGTAAATTCATCTCAAAGATTGAAAGACTTATGCTTTTTGATGGACTGGCTTCAGCACTGTTCCTTCTGTTACTAGACCAACTAATTTATCATTTTCAATAACAGGAAGACGATGCAAACTCTTGTTCGCGCATCAAGTCTGCTGCATGTGCTACAGTCGTACTGGGCTAATATATACGACCTTTCGTGTCATAAAATCTTTAACTGCCATAGGAACTCTCCTTTATGTTTATAGCTTTATTATACACTTTTTACGAAAATCAATCAAACGCTTTCATCTCTTTTTCAAGATTCTGAAAACTCTGAAATACTATAAAAAGAGCCCCATATTAGGACCCTCAATCTTAGATTGCGTAATTTGTTTGGCAGTCTTTTATTCGCAACCTAAACGGGTCTCCAGACTATGCAAACATTACGTAATCTTATCCGGTGACTAAAACAATCCAGTGGATCTGATGATTGCCAAGCAATCTCTATCTGCCGACTAAAAAGGTCCCACGGATCAATGTGGATTGCTTGCGCAATCCTTATTCGCAACCTAAACTAGTCTCCACCAGACTGTAGCCACCTAGATATGCTTTTCTGACTTCGTCTGATGCTGCGAGTTCTTTACCCTGTTCCCTGAAAGAACGATTTTTCCTGTTTCAAGAACATAGCCTCGATCTCGCGATGGCTAGTGCTTTATTGGCATTTTTGCTCAATCAAAAGAACAGTTGTACCTTGTTTTTGAATATCTTGAATGATATCAAAAATTTCTTGGATGAAAAATTAGTCAAGCCCCATTGATGGTTCATCTAAGAGAAGAAGTTTAGGCGTTGACATAAGCGCACGTCCCATAGCAAGCATCTGTTGCTCACCACCCGAAAGGGTAGCTGCATCTTGGTTTTTACGTTCTTCCAAACGAGGGAAACGTGAAAAGACTTTCTTCAAATTTGCTTGATTCTCTTCACGATTTTTCTTAAGAAAGGCTCCCATCTCCAAGTTTTCCATAACTGTCAAACCAGGGAAGACGTGACGTCCTTCTGGTACTTGAGAAAGTCCTGATGCCACAATTTTTTGTGCAGGCATCTTTTGGATTTCTTGTCCTAAAAATTCAATCCGACCAGAACTCGGACGAACAAGTCCTGATAGGGTACGGAGGATGGTTGTTTTACCAGCCCCGTTGGCACCGGATAAGGGAAACAACTCTCCTTCGTTTACTTCAAAGCTCACATCACGTACAGCTTGAATCATACCGTAGTGTACTGAGAGGTTTTCAACTTTTAACATAGACATTAGGCTTCACCTCCTAGATAAGCTTCGATAACACGTTTATTACTCTTGATTTCATCTGCTGTTCCATGAGCAATCAAACGACCGTACTCAAGAACATAGATACGCTCAGTAACTTCCATAACCAAGTTCATATCATGTTCAATCAGCATGATAGTAATGTTGAATTCATCCTGATGCGACGAATCAACTCAGTCAATTCTGCAGTTTCTTGTGGATTCATACCCGCTGCAGCTCATCCAGAAAGAGGATTTTAGGTTCTGTAGCAAGAGCACGAACAATTTCAAACGACGTTGTTGGACCATAGGCTAAATTTTCTTAGCTAGAGTTTCAGCATCTCCATCCAAATCAAAGATTTTCTAGTAATTCTAAGGCTTTTAGCTTTCAATTCTTTTTCATTCTTTATAAAAAGCTGGTAAGCGCAAGAAACTTGCAAAAACATGTTGTTTATGATGATTACTAAATGCAATCAGAACGTTATCCAAAACTGTCAAACTCATAAAAAGCGAATATTTTGGAAGGTACGCCCTAAACCAAGAGATGCGATTTTTATAGGGGTGCTGCCATTTAACAAGTGACCATCCAGGTCACTGTCCCTCGCTTGGTTCATAAACACCTGTCAACAAGTTGAAGAGGGTTGTTTTCCCAGCACCATTAGGTCCAATCAAACCAACAAGTTCACCTCTCGTTCAATTCGAGAGTGACGTCCCTAACGGCTGTCAGACCACCAAAATAGTTTGATAAATTTTTACTCAAGTAATGCCATTAGTTTTTGTCCTTCTTACCTCTTTTTAAAGAGACGTGATAGGGCTCAATTCCTAAGTCCCAAGAAGACCACCTAGTCTGAAGATCATAACGAGTACTAAGGCCAAAGCATAGATAATCATACGAACGCTGGCCACGTCTTGAAGGAGCATGTTCAAAATTCCAAGCACAATCGCCGCAACACAGTTTCCCTGTAATGGATCCTAAACCACCAAATACAACGATAATCAAGACATTGATAGAATTGATAAACGTATAATCTTTTGGTACGACTGATCCGATAAATCCTGACTGAAGAGTACCTGCGATACTTGCAGTAACAGCACCAAAAACAAAAGCAATGATTTTAATTTTTGTAGTATTGACCCCTACTGACTCAGCAGCAATCTCATCTTCACGAACTGATAAGGTTAAACGTCCGATAGGACTGCGAAGGAAATTAAGAGTGGCAATCGTTGTAATCACAGCAAAGAAATATACCATTTGCTGTTGTAAAGTTAGAATCCCCAAAATCAGCAGCACCGTTTGTAAGGCTTCCACCATTAATAATGAAGATACGAATACTTCAGCAACACCAAGTGTCGCAAACCGCGAGATAACTTTCAATCGGAGGGCTGAAATTCCAACGATCAAGGCAACCAAACCAGCAATGATAGCACCGAGCAACATAGCTCCAAAGAAGGCACCGTAAGTTGGAGATTTAGAACCAATAATGGCTGCTGCATAGGCACCGATAGCCATGAACCCAGCATGTCCAAGAGAAAATTGACCAGAGAAACCAACGATAAGGTTAAGTCCTACTGCTAGAATAATATGATACCGATTTGTTCAATAATCTGAATATGGAAAAGGTTCAAGACTCTACTGAAACCAATAGGCTAATCAAACCATATCCAAGCAACAAAAAGGAATAACCATAGAATATTAACTTTAAATTTTCTTTTCATTGTTTACACCTTCTCTTTCACATTTTACCGAGGATACCAGCTGGACGAACAATCAAGATTAAGAGCAAGATTCCATACACGATGGCATCACGGAATCTGACATTCCGAAGGCGGTAGCAATGTCTCCAAAAGACCAATAACAAAGCCACCCATGAGCTGCACCCTAGGAATGATTCCGATACCACCAAGAACTGCAGCTACAAATGATTTAATACTTGGAGTCATTCCCATCAATGGTTCAAGAGAGTTATAGTAAAGTGCAATCAAGACACCCGCTGCACCAGCTAGAGCTGAACCCAATGCAAAGGTGAAACTGATTGTACGGTTCACGTTAATCCCCATCAGCTGAGCAGCATCACTATCTACAGAAACGGCACGCATGGCTTTCCCCATCTTGGTTTTTTGTACGATGAGTTGTAGAAGAACCATCAAAACAAGTGAGACAGTCAAAATCAACAATTGAATATTTGTTAGACTAATTGGTCCCAAGTCATAACGAACTGTTTGGATTGCTTGAGGAAGGCACGTATTGCGTCACCAGATAGACCATCCCATACTCCAGTAAGAAGGAAACCCCGATGGCTGTAATCAATACAGAGATACGAGTTGAATGACGTAATGGACGATAAGCTAGAAACTCAATGATAACACCGAGAATTGCCGTTCCGATCATCGATAAGATCAAGGCTACAAAGAAATTTAATTGCAAGGAATTAATCAAGAAATAACCCATGAAAGCACCCATCATATAAATATCACCGTGGGCAAAGTTAATGAGCTTGATAATTCCATAAACCATAGTATAACCTAGGCTAGCAGCGCATAGACACTCCCCCAAGATTAGACCATTGACAAGTTGTTGAAGCATATAGGGTTCACTCTTTTTCTAAGTTTTATTTTTAGAATTTTATATATAATCCTTTCATAACACCGAAACAGGGAGTGAGTAAAAGCTCATTCCATTTACAATATCTATAAAATTAGGTTTTGCAACTTCTGCAGCTTCTACTTTACCATTATTCATGGTCATCATGGTAGGCTGTTTTCACAGTGTTATGATCTGCATCAAAAGCTTGTTTGACCTGTAACACCTTCAAAAATTTTTGTGTTTTTGCAAGATTGTTCTTGATATCAACTGAAGCTTTTTGCACCTTTTGCTGCATTAGCTACTAAGGTAAACTGAGTCATAAGCAAGAGCTGCAAATGTTGAAGGATCTTCGTTATATTTTTGCACGATAAGCTTCAAGGAAGGCTTTTTGCTTTATCTGAAACATCAACAGTAGTTGAGAACTGAGATGAAGTAGATATTTGATGCGCGTTCAGCAGTTGCTTGTTGAACAAATTCTGCACCGTTAAGTCCATCACCACCAACGATTGGTTTATCAATTCCCATACCACGAGCTTGGTTTACAACTTTACCAGCTTCTGTGTAGTAACCTGGCAATACGATTGCATCAAAGTCTTTATCTTTGATTTTTGTCAAAGCTGCTTGGAAGTCTGTATCACCTGATACAAATGTTTCGTCTGCTACGATTTCACCTGTGAATGAATCACGGAAAGATTTTGCAATACCTTTAGCGTAGTCACTTGAGTTATCTGTATACAAGACCACTTTCTTAGCGTTCAATTTATTTGTAACGTAGTTTGAGATGATTTTTCCTTGGAAACTATCTTGAATGTTCCGATGAAGAGGAAATCTTGACCTTTTGTCAAACCATCTTGTGTAGCGCTTGGAGAAATCAATGAACACCAGCTTGTGTAGCATTTGCTACATTGCTGCTGCAGTTGCACCTGAAGTCGCAGGCCCTACGATAGCTGCTACCTTAGATTGAGTCACAAGGTTTGTTGAAACAGAAGCAGCTTCAGCAGTTTCAGATTTGTTATCTTTGTCGACTACTTCGATTTGTTTTCCATCGATACCACCTGCTGCGTTGATTTCATCAACTGCAAGTTGAGCACCCTTTTGCTCAGATGTACTGTAAGATGCTGCAGCACCAGTTTCTTCAAAGTTGAAACCACCTTTAACGACTCTCTCATCCACTGGGTTACCAGTTGAATTTTGAAGCTCCTGACTTCACTTCCCCACAAGCTGCGTAAAGAGCTGTACTTGTAAGAGCAACAAGTGACAAGGCAAATTTTCTTTCTTCATGTTTATCTCCTTTTTAATGTCTCAATTTAAATTACATGTTAAGAATAGTACCGAATTATCAGAAAATTGTCAACAAGTTTTTCTTACTGAAAATGATAACGTTTTCGCTAGTTTTATAGAGGTTTCCACGAAAGGAGTTTCAATTCTGGATATGACATCGTCGCATCTTTTGATAAATCTCTTTTCCAAACGGCTAACCAGTTCTTCTACTCTTCTGTTGGGACATACAGTTGCAGATAACGGTGTTTTTAGAGTGGTAACAAATATCACCATAATGATCGAGTTTTTGCATCACGATTATAGTATAGGTAGATAATCAGACCAGACCGATTCTCTTTTGAAACATATTACAACTTCCTTCTAACAATCTTCTTACTATTATATCAAAAACGCAAACTCGTCGAGTTTGCTTCAAAAAGATTAATCAAAGAATTATTAGGTACTGTTTCAAAGTAACTTCCACTTTCCTGACCGAAGTGGAAATTAGTCTAAAACGGATTTTTATGGTGGAATTATGTGAGACGTTTGTAGGTAGAAATAGAGGCCTACTATGACCAAAACATAAACACCTTACCCTTTCAGACCGTAATGATGTCCAATTAGTTTAGAGCAGCGGTGAAACATTCAAAGCTATCGCGCAACTTATTCTAAAAGACCCGACTACTGTTTCTAAAGAAGTCAAACGAAAACAAACAAATTAGAGACTCACCTCTAACAACCTTCCTTGTCCCTCTACTTGATAAAGCTCCCTTTGTCTGTAATGGATGCCCCTAAAGAAGACAAAACTGTGGCTATCAGAAAATCTTCTATCTCGCTCAAACAAGCTCAAAAGCAGTACGAACAAACTCTTGTCGAAGCTCGTGAAGGAACTCCTCTCAATCCCTCAAACTTTCTGGGACATGGATAAAATCATCTCTGAGGGGGTTAAAAAGGGACAACACATCTATCATATGCTCAAAACTCATAACCTGATGTCAGCTCCTCAACCGTCTATCGACACATCCGAAAAAGGTTACCTGTCTATCGCTCCTATTGATCTAACTAGACTGTTAAATTAAAGAAAGACGAACAAGTAACCTCACCTTCCATCCCTAAAGAAGCGAAAAGGCCGTTCCTTTATGAGGATTTCCAAAACTATTTACGCACTTAACCAACTGAACTCTTTAGCTGGAAATGGATACAGTTATAGGGCAGGACTGGAGGCAAGGTCCTACTCACCTTCAACCTGTCCTCTGTAACTTCTATCTTCGCTAGGCTTCTGGAGAATAAAACTGCCCTTGAGGTTACCAAACACTCTATGACATCAAAAACACTTCACGAAGCTGACAAAAGATTTCTTCCAACTTTTTCCTGTTATTCTGACAGATAATGGAGGAGAGTTTAGCCAGGTTGAAGGACATCGAAATGGATATTCGTGGTGAAATAAAACTCTTCTCTTTGTGACCCTAATCGCTCTGACCAGAAAGGAGAATTGAGAAAAATCACACGCTGATTCGCACATTCTACCAAAGGGAACTTCCTTTTGACAATTTAACTCAAGAGGACATCAATCTCGTTTGTTCACATGTCAATAGCGTCAAGCGCGCTGCTTTGAATGGAAAATCAGCCTATGAACTCTTTGCTTTTTACTTTACGGAGAAGAAATTCCTAAGCTTCTCGGCATTTCTAAAATACCTGCAGAAGACGTCTGTCAGTCGTCTAAATTACTCCAACATAAGATCTAAAAACTCAACCTTCAAACCCCATTCAAACGTCTCACACTAACTTCCACCATAGCGGAACTTAATCTGAAACGCTTTCAGATGAGAGGATTTTGTGCGCTCTTTTTTTCGATTCTTTTCGGCTACAAAAATGATGAAATCAAACATTAGTAAAACCAGTGGAACTTACCCTGACACGGATTTCCACTGGTTTTTACGATTTTTATCAGACTAACTTCCACTTTTCATTGGCGATGGAAGTTAGTTTGGGAATTTAGCAAAGAATTATTAGCCATGATTTCATCAATGAAACCATATTCAAGTGTTTCTTGAGCGCTCATCCAGTAATCACGTTCAGCATCTGCATGGATTTGCTCAACTGATTTACCAGAATTATCTGCAAGAATTTGCTCCAAAGTCTTACGAGTTTTAAGCAAGTGTTCAGCAGCAATCGCCATATCTGTTTGCTGTGTACCACCACCTGTACCACCCATCGGTTGGTGAATCATGTATTCTGCATTCGGAAGCATGAAACGTTTGCCCTTTGCTCCACTTGAGGCAGTAATTGTTCTATTGAAGCAGCCATCCCCATAACGATAGTTTGGACATCTGCCTTAATAAAGTTCATAGTATCAACGATTGCCAAACCAGCTGATACAGAACCACCGTGAGTATTTACATAAAGGTAAATATCTTTTGTACTCATCTTGGGCATCCAAGAAACAGCAATTAGGGCGATAACTGAGTTTGCCATATTGTCTCTCGACTGGTCCAGTCAACATGATGATACGATCTTTTTAGAAGACGGAGTAAATGTCATATGAACGTTCTCCACGACTTGGTTTGTTCAATTCATTACAGGAATCATTCAATTCTCCTTCTGATTTCAATTTTTCTTAGTCAAACGACTTGATACAGGACTATTATATCTTTTTGGTCAAAAAAGGTCAAATTTTTGCTCTATCCTAAAAACAGACACAAAAATTCAACCTCCTTTCTAGACTAAAACCAATGAACAGTTTTAGTTTATACTTAGAATTTTACTTAGTTCCGAACAAGCGGTCTCCAGCGTCACCAAGACCTGGAACGATGTAACCATGTTCGTTCAAACGTTCATCCAAAGCTGCTGTAAAGATTTCTACATCTGGGTGAGCTTCTTGAAGAGCTTTTACACCTTCTGGAGCAGATACAAGGCAGACAAATTTGATGTTTGATGCTCCACGTTTTTTGAGGGAATCAACAGCCAAGATTGCAGAACCACCTGTTGCAAGCATAGGGTCAACCACAAAAATTTGACGTTGGTCGATATCTTCAGGTAATTTAACCAAGTATTCTACTGGTTGAAGAGTTTCTCGTCACGGTACATACTAATATGTCCAACTTTGGCTGCTGGAACCAAGCTCAATAGCCCATCGACCATCCCAGATACCTGCACGCAAGATTGGAACAATTGCCAATTTTTTACCAGCCAATTGTTTTTGGACTGTTTTTGTGATAGGTGTTTCGATTTCAACGTCTTCAAGCGGAAGATCACGAAGTACTTCATATCCCATCAACATAGCAATTTCATCTACTAATTCACGAAAAGCTTTTGTAGAAGTGTCTGTACGACGCAAGATTGACAATTTGTGTTGAATGAGTGGATGATTAATGACTTCAAGTTTTCCCATTTTCTGAATTCCTTCTTTCAATTTATTCTTCTTATTATATCAAAAAATGGTTTAAAAATCCTTCTAAAACCATCTAATTTTTAAATCAAGCTAGCTTCTTTGAAGAGCTGCTTGTACTGTCTCAAGTGGTAAATGGGTCAACTCGGTCCCTTTTTCACGATAGAGATACTGGGCGTAGTCATCCATACGGTATTGGTTAATATAAACGACACGTTCACAACCTACCTGAAGCAATTGCTTGGTGCAGTTGAGGCATGGAAAATGTGTCACATAAGCTGTAAAACCCTTTGGAACGCCACGTTCGGCTCCTTGTAAAATAGCATTAACCTCTGCATGAAGAGTGCGGACACAGTGGCCCTCAATCACCAGACAGTCGTGGTCAATACAGTGCTCCGTTCCTGATACAGAACCATGTATCCCGTTGAAATCACCTTTATTATCTTTGACTAAAACAGCTCCTACCTTAGCGCGTTTACAGGTTGAACGATTGAGCAATCAATAGGGCTTGAGCAGCAAAAATACTCATCCCAAGCCAGTCTTTTTCTCTGTCATAACTTCTCTCCTCCTGATCTATTTTTGGAAAAATGGTAGGCGTAAATCTGCGATTTTTTCAGCAGGAACTTTCATTCCATCCTTGATCCATTTAAGCAAAACTGATACGATGGCAGAACTCCAAAAAGAATGCAGGTAAGAGCTGACTCCTTTTGATTTTCCATAGTATTTTTCTCAAAAACTCTGCATGGCTTGCACAAAGATTTTTTTCCAAGTGGTAGTCCAAGGCAAGCTGAATAACCTTGGCTTCTTTTCTGGCTTCACGAAAGAGATGAACCCAAACCAGATAGAGATCCGTTTTGACATCATAATGACTCAGCTGCTCCATGATATTATGGACACTGCGTTTAAAGACACTTTCAAAAATCTCTTCTTTAGAGTCATAGTTTCTATAAAAGGCTGCACGGGAGACCCCAGCTCTTTTTACCAATTCGGAAATGCTAATCTTTGTCAACTCCTTCTTCTCCAAAAGTTGCAAAAGAGCTGTTTCGATAGCTTCTCTGGTCAGTAAAATTGGATTCTTTGTTTGATTTTCTGAGACTCGAATGATCTCAGAAATTCTTCTGTTCGGCCATAACACTTCCTTTCTACTTTGGACAACAGAGTGACGAGACTTTGTTTTAAGATTTTCATGATATAATTGTAAAAGTACAGAACCTTTGTCAATGTATAAAGTGATAAAGATGGAAATTTCTATGACTTGGAAGATTGTAGCTGACTCTGGTTGTGATTATCGCTTCAATCAGTCAAATCCAGCACTGATACTGAATTCATCAGTGTTCCTTAACCATTCATGGCTGATCAAGTCTTTATTGACGATGCTAGTCTTGATATTGATAAAATGATGGAAACCATGTATGCAACTCTGAAGCTTCTAAAATCAGCTTGTCTAGCTCCTGATGATTACATGCGAGCATTCGAAGGGCAAACCATATTTTTGTAGTGACCATTACCGGAACTCTTTCTGGTAGTTATAATAGTGCACGTCTGGCAAAACATTTACCTAGAAGAACATCCTGATACTCAGATTCATGTTATTGACAGCTTGTCTGCTGGTGGGGAAGTTGATCTAATCGTTGAGAAAATCAATGATTTGATTGACCAAGGACTTTCTTTTGACGAAGTGGTTAATGCTATTACTGCTTACCAAGAAAAAACTAAGTTATTGTTCGTTCTCGCTAAGGTTGATAATCTGGTTAAGAATGGTCGCTTGAGTAAACTGATCGGTACAGTTGTTGGGCCCCTCAATATTCGTATGGTCGGGGAAGCAAGTGAAACTGGAACCCGAACCCTACAAAAGGCTCGTGGTGCTAAGAAGTCCCTCCAAGCTGCTTATGAAGAGTCAATCCATAGGGCTGGCTGACGCTGGTAGCTCGTCATGGCTCACTGCGTAACGATAAAATTCGCCAACAACTCTCAGAACTCTTGCGTGAAAAATTCCCTCAAGCTGAAATCAAGATTATCCCAACCTCTGGACTCTGCAGTTTTTATGCAGAAGAAGGTGGACTCCTCATGGGATATGAAATTGACTAATAAATCAAACAGGAGATGACTTATCATCTCTTGTTTTTTTATGGTACACATACTTTTATGAAACATTTTGACACTATTGTAATCGGGGAGGCCCTGCTGGTATGATGGCTACCATTTCCAGTAGCTTCTATGGTCAGAAAACCCTTTCATCGATCGAAAACTCGGATTAGCTGGTACTGCGTGGTGGTCGCCGCAACGTGACCAACAATGGAACTCTAGATGACCTATTAGCTGGCATCCCTGGAATGGCCGCTTTCTATACAGTGTCTTTTTCCCAGTTTGATAACCATGATATCATCAACTTTTTACTGAAAAATGGCGTAAACCTCATGTCGAAGACCATGGCTGCGTCTTTCCAGCCAGCGACAAACTCGGACCATTATCGAAGCTTTTGGAAAGAAAATCACTGAGCTAGGTGGGCACTGCCACTCAAACAGAGATTTCTGTTAAAAGATTGACGACCAGTTTGTCCTCAAGTCAGCAGACCAAACTTTTACTTGTGATAAACTCATTGTCACAACAGGTGGAAAATCCTATCCTTCTACTGGCTCTACTGGTTTTTGGTCACGAAATCGCCCGACATTTCAAACACACTATTACCGAACTCGAAGCTGCTGAAAGTCCATTGTTGACAGATTTCCCACAAGGCTTTTCGCAGGAATTTCCTAGACGATGTGACCTAAGCTATGGTAAGCACGTCATCACCCATGACCTGCTCTTTACCCACTTTGGTTTGTCAGGTCCTGCTGCACTACGCATGTCTAGCTTTGTCAAGGGTGGGGAAGTCCTTTCACTAGATGTCTTGCCACAACTTTCTGAGAGAGAATTAGTTGACTTTTTAGAAGAGAACCGTGAAAAACTCTTGAAAATGCCTTAAAAACCTTTGGTTCTGAACGCTCAGCAGAATTTCTTTGTCCAAGGATATCCTGAAAAAGTCAAACAACTAACTGAAAAGAACTCGGAACAACTTCTCCAGTCTATCAAATCTCTCAAAATCCCTGTGACTGGAAAAATGTCCCTTGCCAAGTCCTTTGTCACCAAGGTAGCGTTAGTCTCAAGGAAATCAATCCTAAAAACGCTGGAAAGTAAGCTAGTACCTGGACTCCACTTTGCTGGCGAGGTACTAGATATCAATGCCCATACGGGTGGATTTAACATCACTTCTGCCCTCTGCACTGGCTGGGTGGCAGGCTCAAACTAGAACTATAAAATGATATAGTATCTAAAGATATTGAGCAAGAAAAGGAGCTATTTTGGAACATATTATTTTTACTGAGAGGTGTTACACCTAATGGACAAAAATGCTATCCCTAAAATGTCTTATCTGGTAGATATCTTACAGAGGTTGGTTTTCAACACGTTCGAACTTATATTCAAAGTGGAAATATTATTCTTGAAAGGACTTAGCCATAGAAGAAATACGAGAACAAGTCCATACTCTAATAAAGAAAAAAATGGAGCTCGACTTGAAAATGGTCATTAAAAATAAGAGTGATTTTACAAAAATTGTCCAAGAAAATCCGTTTGGAGAACACTATCTTTATGACCGATACATATAATTCTTTTTCCAGAATGCTATCCAAAGTCTCACCATTTGAAAAATTGGATAGTGACTACAGGAGAAGAAATTTGTATCGGCAACCATTGTCTTTACCTCTATCTCCCTAGAACTGCAAAAACGAAAGCTTTAATACCAACTCATCTCGAAAAGCTGTTCGGCGTTGATCTGACCATGCGAAAGTTAAACGTGGTAGAAAAATTACTAACAAAATAGGAAAAAGTAAGATGAACAGAAGAGAATCAGTCGAATTTGTCAACATGTGTATGATTAAAAATGGGGACAAGGTTTTTGGTTCAAGATCGAGTTAGTCCTAACTGGCCGGCATTACTTTTCCTGGCGGCCATGTTGAACGTGGCGAATCCTTTGTCGATGCTGTCATTCGTGAAGTGAAGGAAGAAACTGGTCTGACCATTTCTAAACCCCAACTCTATGGTATCAAAGATTGGTATGATGATGCAGATTATCGCTATGTTGTCCTCTTTTTACAAAAACTGAACACTTTACTGGTGAGCTCCAATCTTCAGACGAAGGAAAAGTCTGGTGGGAGGATTTTGAAAATCTATCTCATCTTAAACTGGCTACTGAGGATATGTCTGATATGCTTCATGTTTTTTTGGAAGAAGACCTCAGTGAGTTCTTTTACTATAAGGATGGGGAAGACTGGTCTTACCAACTCAAATAACAGTAAATCGGCAGAGGTCTCTCCGCCGATTTTATCTTATCTAATCTTCAAGCTAGGTCTGTGTCCTCCTACTAATACTCAATGAAAATCAAAGAGCAAACTAGAAAGCTAGCCGTAGGCTTTACTTGAGTATGGCAAGGTGAAGCTGACGTGGTTTGAAGAGATTTTCGAAGAGTATAAATTTCTGTTACTGGCTTTGTCAGCCTTAGCTTAGTCTTTGAGTTTTATCGAGTTTGTGTGCTTACATAGTGGGCAATGACATCTGATGTGTACTGAGCTGTTCCAGATCCAAATTTGTCAATATTTTCCTTAAACTCTGGATTATAGACATAGCCTTTTCCGATATGACCGAAGACTTCCATAGAGCAGTCAAATCCATAGGTACGGATGGCTTGCAAGAGTTTGCCTGCTTCCTCTTGGTTTTCAGATGCTGTTATCGGTAGACCATTTTTGAGATTTTGAGCTAAGCCTTGAAAGACTTGATTAAAGGCTGTTGCAGCCTCATCCTCTCGTCCTTTTTGACGCTCAAGTGCTTGATCCATGACTTCTTGGCCATACTTGTCTACTGCTTCTTGGTGGTATTTTTGATTGTCCTGGTAGCTAAATCCAGTGAATTTTTCCTCAATAGTCATTTTTCTTTCTCCTTTTTGTTCTTGAATGGTTTTTTGTAAGGTTGAAATCAAGGTATCTAGATGTTGCCTCTCCTGGGTTAAATAGTCCAACTGTCTAGTTAAATGTGGTAACAAGTCCGTCTTTTCTTCCTTCAATAGCTCTGCTATTTTTTCTAAAGAAAAGCCTAGATACTTGTAATAGAGGATAACCTGTAGTCGTTCTAAATCCTCTTGACTGTAGGTTCGATAGCCGTTTTCTGACTTTAATGGAACCAAAAGTCCAATCTTGTCATAATGGTAGAGGGTCTTGACGGAGACACCTGAAAGTTGCGCAGCTTCTTTGATATGGTACATGATTTCCTCCTCACATAAATAGTATATACCCTCCCTTTTGAGGAGGGAGTCAAGTATTTTATTAAGATCTAAATTCCCAAACTAACTTCCATCGCCAATAAAAAGTGGAAGTTAGTCTGATAAAATCGTAAAAACCAGTGGAAATCCGTGTCAGGGTAAGTTCCACTGGTTTTACTAATGTTTGATTTCATCATTTTTGTAGCCGAAAAGAATCGAAAAAGAGCGCACAAAATCCTCTCATCTGAAAGCGTTTCAGATTAAGTTCCGCTATGGTGGAAGTTAGTGTGAGACGTTTGAATGGGGTTGAAGGTTAGTTTTTAGATCTTATGTTGGAGTAATTTAGACGACTGACAGACGTCTTCTGCAGGTATTTTAGAAATGCCGAGAAGCTTAGGAATTTCTTCTCCGTAAGTAAAAGCAAAGAGTTCATAGGCTGATTTTCCATTCAAAGCAGCGCGCTTGACGCTATTGACATGTGAACAAACGAGATTGATGTCCTCTTGAGTTAAATTGTCAAAGGAAGTTCCCTTTGGTAGAATGTCGCGAATCAGCGTGTGATTTTTCTCAATTCTCCCTTTCTGGTCAGAGCGATTAGGGTCACAAAAGAAGAGTTTTATTTCACCACGAATATCCATTTCGATGTCCTTAACCCTGGCAAACTCTCCTCCATTATCTGTCAGAATAACAGGAAAGAGTTGGAAGAAATCTTTGTCAGCTTCGTAAAGAGTGTTTTTGATGTCATAGAGGTGTTTGGTAACCTCAAGGGCAGTTTTATTCTCCAGAAGCCTAGCGAAGATAAAGTTACAGAAGGACAGGTTGAAGGTGAGTAGGACCTTGCCTCCAGTCCTGCCCATAACTGTATCCATTTCCAGCCAAGAGTTCAGTTGGTTAAGTGCTAAATAGTTTTGGAAATCCTCATAGGAACGGCCTTTTTTCGCTTCTTTAGGGATGGAAGGTAGGTTACTTGTTCGTCTTTCTTTGAATTTAACGGCTCTAGTTAGATCAATAGGAGCGATAGACAGGTAACCTTTTCGGATGTGTCGATAGACGGTTGAGGAGCTGACATCAAGGTTATGAGTTTTGAGGATATGATAGATGTGTTGTCCCTTTTTAACCCCCTCAGAAATGATTTTATCCATGTCCCAGAAAGTTTGAGAATTGAGAGGAGTTCCTTCACGAGCTTCGACAAGAGTTTGTTCGTACTGCTTTTGAGCTTGTTTAGCGAGATAGAAGATTTTCTGATAGCCACAGTTTTGTCTTCTTTTAGGGCATCCATTACAGACAAAGGGAGCTTTATCAAGTAGAGGGCAAGGAAGGTTGTTAGAGGTAGAGTCTCTAATTTGTTTGTTTCGTTTGACTTCTTTAGAAACAGTAGTCGGGTCTTTTAGAATAAGTTGCGCGATAGCTTTGAATGTTTCACCGCGCTCTAAACCTAATTGGACATCATTACGGTCTGAAAGGGTAAGGTGTTTATGTTTGGTCATAGTAGGCCTCATTTCTACCACAAACGTCTCACACTTAATTCCACCATAAAAAAATCCGTTTTAGACTAATTTCCACTTCGGTCAGGAAAAGTGGAAGTTACTTGAGAAATTACCTTTTATTAAGATTTATGAAAACGTAAATTGAATTTCTTGACAGACTTCAAAAATCATGATAGGATAATCAAGTCTATCAATCAAATAAAAAGCTCATAAAGAGCAATTAGAGAAGGCTATTTGACAACTCAAGTAGCTTTTTCATTTTTAGAAAATAGATTGGAGTTTTTAACTATGTCTGAAAAAAATCGCAATGGAGCTCGAAACTGGGCTTCATTCTTGCGTCTGCTGGCTCTGCTATTGGTCTTGGAGCTGTTTGGAAGTTCCTTACATGACTGCTGTCAATGGTGGTGGAGGATTTTTACTAGTCTTTTCTCATCTCGACACTTTTGATTGGATTTCCTCTCTTACTGGCTGAATTTTGCCCTTGGTCGAAGCGCTGGAGTATCAGCAATCAAAACCTTTGGTAAGCTTGGAAACAATCATAAATACAATTTTATTGGTTGGATTAGCGCTTTGCCCTTTTCATCCTTCTCTCATTTTATAGTGTTATTGGAGGTTGGATTCTGGTATACTTGGTATCGAAATTGGAAGATTATTCCACCTCATCGGAATTGGAGATTATGCCCAGCAGTTCTCTTCCATTATTTCTAATCCAGTTATTGCCCTAGAGCCCAAGCAGCCTTTCATTTTCTTGAATATTTTTCATCGTATCACATGGTGTTCAAAAAGGAATTGAAAAGAGCATCTAAGGTCATGATGCCCCTACTCTTTATCTATCTTTGTCATTATTATCGGCGCTCTCAGCTTGCCTAATGCCATGGAAGGTGTGTTTACTTCCTCAAACCGGACTTTTCAAAAACTGACAAGTGCTGGACTCCTCTATGCATTGGGCCAATCTTTCTTTGCTCTATCACTTGGAGTTACCGCTATGCTGACCCTATGCTTCCTACCCTGGACAAGAAGACCAATATGGTCAATCAGGAATTTCCATCGTAGCCTTGAACATTTCTGTATCGATCATGGCAGGACTTGCGATTTTTCCCTGCATGTCAGCCTTTAATATCCAGTCTGAAGGTGGACCTAGTCTCCTCTTTATCGTCTTACCACAACTCTTTGACAATATGCCGTTTTGGTACGATTTTCTATATCTCTTTCTCTTGCTCTTCCTCTTTGCAACGATAACTTCTTCAGTCGTCATGCTTGAGATCAACGTTGGTAACATCACCAATCAGGACAATCGTAAAACGTGTTAAGTGGAGTATGATTTTAGGGTATTGACTTTTGTCTTTGGTATCCCTTCAGCCCTTTCCTACGGTGTCATGGCAGATGTCCAAATCTTTGGAAAGACCTTCTTTGACGCCATGGATTTCTTGGTATCCAACCTCCTCATGCCTTTTGGTGCCCTCTGTTTATCACTTTTTACAGGCTATATCTTCAAAAAGCACTGGCTATGAAAGAACTTCATCTAGATGAAACACCTTTGGAAACGAGGACTTTTCAAAGTTTGGCTCTTCCTTCTTCGTTTTTATCATCCCAATCATCATCATCGTGGTCTTTATCGCCCAGTTTATGTAACTATAAAAATGGACTTGAGTTTTTCCTCAAGTCCTTTCTTTTATATTACGGATGACTAACAATCAATTCCAAATCTTGTCCTTCAAGTGTCCAAGCTTCAACATTGCTTGGAAGGATAAAGTGGCTACCTTTTTGAATTGGATATTCTTTACAGTCTACAGTTAGTTTCCCTTGACCAGCTAAGACACTCAACAAGCTATAGTCAGCTGTTTTTCAAAGTCAACTTTTCCAGTGATTTCCCACTTGCAGACTGCAAAGAATTCATTGGATACAAGGAGAGTTGAACGTCAAAATCGTCTGCTTTGACGGTTACAGGACGGCTGTTAGCAAGCTCACCAATATTTAGAACATCGATGGATTTTTCAAGGTGAAGCTCGCGCAAGTTACCATTATCATCCTTGCGGTCAAAGTCATAGACACGGTAGGTTGTATCACTAGACTGTTGCGTTTCAAGGATCAAGATACCTGCTCCGATAGCATGCATGGTTCCACTTGGAACATAGAAGAAATCCCAGCTTTTACAGGAACTTTTGTTAACAAGGCATCCCAGTTTTTATCTTCGATTTGCTGGCGGAGTTCTTCTTTTGACTTGGCATTGTGACCATAGATAATCTCTGAACCTTCATCTGCTGCGATAATGTACCAACATTCTGTTTTTCCGAGTTCGCCCTCATGCTCTAGTCCATAAGCATCGTCTGGGTGAACTTGAACACTGAGCCAGTCATTGGCATCAAGATTTTTGTTAAAAGTGGAAATACTGGCTCTGGACGGTTGCCAACAACTCACGGTGTTCCGCATACAAAGTAGCTAGGTCTGTTCCCTCAAAGCTGGCCATTTGCTATCTTAGAAACACCATTTGGGTGAGCTGAAATTGCCCAATATTCTCCGATTTTTTCGCTTGGAATGTCGTAGCCAAACTCATCACGAAGTTTAGTACCACCCCAGATTTTCTTGCATAACTGATTGTAAAAAAATAATGGTTCTGACATCTTATTCTCCTGTCTGATTTTTCTCCCTTCATTATAGCAAAAAGCTAGATCTAATTGAACTCTTTTTCACATCTTATAAAGTAGGGAGAAGATTTTTGTAAAAATAGTAACGATATGGACTTCTTATTCTATCGAGAAACTTTCAATTAACAAGATTAGGAAGAATGAACACCGTAAAGAAAGCTAGAGCAACCATCAGAACAACGAGGAAATAAGCAAAACATTTATTCAGCCATGCATAACGACCTGGTTTTAAAAGATCTTTCTACGTAAGAATATTTTGGTTTTTTAAGATCATTTCAATAACTTTAAAATATCATTTATTAAAGTTCAAACTTTTCTTATTTCTATTCTTCACTACTTTTTGAGAATTTATATTATCTGCTTTAATACCATATTTATCTTCTCGTCTTTTAAAAGCTTTCAATACCTCCTCCAAAATTTCACAAACATGCTTTCTTTATACATTTTTATTTAAAATAAAAATACTGTCAGGGTTCTTTATTCTGATTCTCCAAAGCTCCATTTTTATATGCAAAGGTAAGTCGTTTTGATTAGGACAATCTTCTGAATGTTGATTTGCTACAATAACATTTTCACAATCTCCTGATACTACAATATTAGGGATTATGTGTTACAAGTATTATCTGTCTTTTTAACTTTCTCTGCTTGATATACGCTGTCAACTCATGGTAGATAGCTCTATTATCTAAAACTATCTTCTGGCTGATCTATTAATACCGAACTCGACTATTAGAGAAATCTAAGATAAGTTTTAATACAACAAAGCCTTTTTTCCTGACGACATCTGTTCAAACTTATCATTTGGTATTCAATTTTCAAATTTATATGAATAGAAATCTGTAGTGAAAAATTTTTCATATGCTCTAATTTAGTTTTTATTTCCATTAAATTTTAGAGAGCTATCTTCAAATATAGTATCAATCATTGAATCAAAATTACTATTTAATTTTTCAATAAATTCTGACTTTAAACGCCCTTGAGCATTGATGTAGTCAAATTCTAGTTCTAGATCTTTTTAAGTAAAATCTACGGTAATTTTCAAATCACTTTCAGAAATATCAAATGAAGTAAGCTATCCTCTCTAATTTGTGAATACTCTATACTTAGCTACAATATCTTGTTTAATTTGATTGTTTTTCTTTATTAAGATTTGATAGCTCTTTCTCGTAGTTAGAAATATTTTGTAATATAATATTTTCTTGTTTGATATCCTCTTCTATTTTTAACAATTCTTTATTATCTTGTAAATACGATAAAAATTTTTAAATTCTCATGTATTTTGAATAGATTCAATTTCCTAATTCTTTTTCAGTAATTTTATTATTTAAACTCTCACTACAATAATCAGAAAACATCTCTGGATCATTTACATCCTTAACGAGCAATTTCAATACTATCTTTTATTGCTGAACTACAATCAAAAGGAGAATTAGATCTAGAATTTAAGGTGATATTAGGAATAAATATATCATCAATGAATGCTAAATCTTTTTCTATTAACTTTATTTCATCTTTCAAACTCTTAAGATTAGAGTTATCTATCTCAAATTTTTCCTTCTCTTCATCATCAATATTTACTGCAGATAACAGTTTTTCCTCTTTTTCTTGAAATTCATTAATTCTTCTATATGTAGCATTTTTTATCGAATTCTGGTCTTACGAGATTTTGATGATGTTGGAAGATTCTCTTTCAAATTGATTCAATAGTGTCTTAATTTCTATATCTCATCTGGTTATGACTTTGTTGGTAGATTTTAATATTCTCATCCAACTTTGGATTGAATAATTTCATTAACAAGAGAATTTAACTTTTTCAGTGCTATTCGCCAGTTGAATCTATGTTCTTGAGGTAGGTATTGTATTTTTCTATTGTTGTCCTCTTCCCATCTTTCCAGAACACATGAAAAATTTTCTATATTTTCATACGCATATTATCTTTAGATTCACTATCATTAAAGCTTATAAGCGATGGAATTTTAATAAGGTAGATTTTCCAGTTGATCGACTCTCAATGATAGTATTTAAATTATCAGATAAAAATATAGTATCTCCATTATATTCGATCCTATCAATAATTAACTCATCCTCTAACCGGACTGGCTTTTCAATTTCTACAGATATCCGATATTCTGGTTCAAAAATTATTTGCTTCAAGCCTTCAAAGGTTAAATCTGCTTTAATCCAACTATACTTAGTTCCAATCCTCTAAAGAATGAGAATCAGAAGATTGCAAAAAGAGGTCTAATATAATCAGATGAATGTAGCCAATATTCTCGATCGGATTTTATATTCTTATGTCCGCATTTTAGGATCTACACAAGTTGACGAGTGTACAACTAGAATGAATAATAAAATCTGAATTCACACAAATCTGTTCATAAACAGCCTTTATTTTTGGGATCAGAATCACTAGTACACTCCATGTCCTCTCGAGAGAAAGCCTTTCAAATAGTTTCCATTTAATTCAGTATTACTTTTCTAATATTTGACTTAAACTTTTGAAATCAACTATGTACAGAATACTCAATCTCATTTTTACTTAATCTATTGAATGCTTTCTCAGTTGCTCCAATATTTGCCTTTTAATTCTCCTAATAAATTCTTAATAATACCATCATCTAATGCATTATCAAAAATGATGTGATAATCAAATAACTGGTCAGATTTATTTATATTAGATAATCTCACTTCTAAATTAAGAAAAGTTACAATACCGTTCTCTTCAAGTTTTGTTTTTTAAATTAAAATCGTCATCGGTGAAAATTAGAAATTAGATTATTAAACCAATTGCTGAAATATCCTCGTCCTTAATTTTGAATAAAACTTTCAATATCTGGACTTCCACTCTTCAAATTTACTTAAATTGATTATTTAACACGTATATGGTAGGAATGTATATGCAAATCCCATTTTCTAAATTCAGACCTCTATTCTGTTTAAGCTATCCTTTCATGTGCTAAAGTATTGACTGTATTATAAAAGTAACTAAGACTGTTTTGACCATTATCTTCATTATATTAGTAACATAATAATAACGTGGAAACTGCCTATATGATTCGTCATAGTGACATTTTAACAGTATTTTAAACTTTTGTATGGAATACTTAGAATTTAGAACAAAGAATGAAAAATGTTTTACAAAAAGTAAAAGAAGCGAAATGGATATATATCTTAATGACTATAATATGCTTCAATGCAAAAGAATGTTGTATACAAAATACTTAATTCCATTGAAACAAAAAGAAATTCTTACTAAGAAAAATATATATTGTAGAAAAATTTATGAGACTAAAATTTTATGTATTTATCTAACTCATCTGTGAAAATTTAAAAAGGATGCAAAATTGCAACCTTTTTAATTTATTTATAAACCTGCAAAGCGAAAAATTAGTCCCTTTTTCTCACCTAATTTCTTAAATAACGTCAAAGACCAGGAAGTAAAACACTCATTGTAAATTAAAGTTTCAAACACCAAATTCGTTGGAAGTAAACCCTAAAATAAAGTCTACAAATTTATCTCTCTGATTTTCCACAAGAGAAATTATTTAATTGCGCGAGATTGGCAATCCTTCTTCTTTGAGAAGAGGCGGAATGAGGCACTGAGTTCTTCTGCTTCGTATTTTTCCTTGAAGGCTTTGATTTAGCTGCTTCTGAGTGAAGTTTTGGATCCAACTCAAGAACTACTCACTGCACAGAGTGGACGGTGTTGAGCTGATACGACATCAATAACAACTGTCTACGCTTCTTTGTTGAGTTTTAACAGCTTCTGCAACAACAGCATCGATACTCTTTCGATGCGGTTAAACTGTCGACCTACTGGCACCTTGAGCTTCGGCGAGTGCGTAGTCAGCGTTTGTCAGAAGTACCACACCGACAGAGTGTTTGTTTGTGCCAGTACCGTGTTGTTCTTGATGAAGGCATATTCACTCATTTTGAGAGAGACACGTTGATAAACTGGAAGGTTGTATTGAACACGTTGCGGTGATCACGTCTGAGCAGCATCATGTTGAAGGCTCCATCACCCATGATGTTTCCAAACTTGGCGATCTGGATTGTCTTTCTTGTAGCGATACCACCCGCGAAGGCTGCACCCATTGTCGCGAAGAGTGGAGATGCCACATGTTCTTAGGTGTCTAATGTGAAGGGTGACGAGTTGATGTTTTGGAGTACAGAGTTACCTACGTCGATTGAGTGATTTGCTACCTTCATCAGTCATTATTTGTTACGATTGGCATTGTAAACTTGGTACTTTAATTGAAGCGCACCCTCTTTAGTTTTGCCTTCGAGGTTTGTTCTATGTAGTCGCGCCAGTTTTGGTTGTTTTCACGTTTGCACGCCACCATGGAGTAGATTCAACTGGATTTACTTTGTCAAGGATTGCTTTCTGCCGCTTTGACCTGCATCGCACGGCGATCAGCGTCTAGGGCATGACGGTACCACTGTTTGTAAGGATCGATATCCACTTGGATGAATTTTCAGTATTCTGAGATGCTTCGTAAACTCTCAGCAAATGAGATGAACCAAGGAAGAGAACGAGTGTCTGCTCAAAGACTCACTGTTGGCTGGTTTCCAAACCAACTACGGTAAGCAGAACCTGTCAAACCTTCGTAGTTCCATTCGCAAAGCTTCAAAGTACCAGTCAGGATGATTGGTGCTGATTTTACGCAGACAATTCAGTGATTACTTCACCAGCTTAATACCACCACCGTAACCAGCGTAGATAACTGGACGTTCAGCGTAGTTCAAAGGGTACCAGCAGCTTTGTCGTGATTTCAACTTCGTTCACGGCAGGAGCGATGAATGAACGCTCGTATGTAGACTCTGAACCGTAGTGTGAGTTTTCGTCGATTTCTTGGAAACCAAAGTTTACTTTCGAATTTCAACGACAGCTGGACCTAGAAACGGCAGCACGGCAAAGCTCGTCAATAACTTTTGGCAGCGCTCTGCGTAAGCTACGCGGGTTTGTTGTAAAACGTGACGACCGTTGTACATTGGGTTTTGGTTCAATTCTTGGGAAGTGCATCCATGTTTCAATTCGTTAACTGGACGTTGATCGAGGACAGCAAGGAAATGGAGTGTTATCCATAGCTGCATCGTAACGCACCGTTGATCGAGTGAGTCGCACGTCGCTCGAACTAACACCTACCGATGATCCGCCAAATTTAGTCGCAGATAACCGCTGCGCAAGAGCACCTGTTTCTTCGGTGGCGTGAACTTAGTCAGAAAATCGGATACCTTTGTCTTCAGCCAGCGTCCACAAGTGAGCTGAGTGTTCCTGATGGGACTACCGAGTTATTGATGTCTCACGCCCCATGTTTTCAATACATAAGCATTTACCACAGATGCAGTAATTTTCCCGCGAGCTCGTACGATAACTCTCCTCAAAATTAATTTGATGAATAATCCAAAAGCGCTTTTATATGTGAAAACGATTCCAAGTAAATTTCTTACAATCCTAATTTATCACATTTACTTTTAGTTTCATAAGAATGTGCTCGTGAAAACTCATTCTACTATTACAGTACAGATTGAAAACGTTTTTGAAAAACTGTTTAGAATAGCAAAAAGCGCGGTTAAGACCGCGCACATACTCAATGAAAATCAGAGCAAACTAGGGAAGTTAGCCGCAGGCTGTACTTGAGTACGGCAAAGAGTGAAGCTGACGTGGTTTCGAAGAAGATTTTCGAAAGAGTATTAATCGACTTTAGTGAGATTAAGCATAAAGAGAGCTGATTAAAGCAGATGCTGAACTAAAAGGCCCATGGCTAAGCCTGCAAAGTTCTGGATTGTAGCTGCAAACCAGGCTCCTGAAAGGCTCACTGCTGCCATCGGAATACCAATGAGGTTTATGGAGTAGAAGCTGCAGGAAAGATTGGTGGGGATTACGGTCCAAGGTCTTCTTACTCATATCAAAAAGCACGTTGCCAAACTAGTAAAATTGTTGCTGTAAGGACAAGATCTGCTGATTCGATAGCAATATCTGGTTCCAGAACCCATATGCGCTCGACATCGGCCACACTAAGAGCTGGTGCATCATTGGCTGCCTCTCATGACAAAGCTGATTTGCCATTCTTTGAAGCTTGACCGCGAATTCGCGAAGTGTGCCTTTTCCTCTGGCAGAGACATTTGCGATCACTTCTTCGATTCCACTTGCTCTCGCAACGCATGCGCTACTCCAGCATTATCTCCGGTAAGCATGACCGTTCCTAAAGCACCGTTTAAGCCACCCACAGCTTCTTTGGCATTTTCCTGGGACATCCTGCAAGAGCACTAAGCCCTTTTAGTTCACCTGTCTACTGATAAGACGAAGACAACTGTTTTCCGCTTCTTTCTCGCTAGCAAAATCCGTCGTTCTTGATAATCGGCGGAATAGCAAGGGTCATCTAAGAGTTTGCATTCTAAAGCAAGACTGTGGTTTACCATTAATAATCCCAGTCAACACCTCCATTACAGGAAGCAGGTTTTCACTGGGTGAGGCTGGTCCCTAGTTCAGATGCACGATCAACAGTAGCTTGAGCTGGCGGTGTTGAGACACATCTTCCAGTGAAGCAGCCAAACTTAGCACTTCTCCTTCTTCCATCTCCGATTAACATCTGTCACTACTGAGCTTCCTTCGGTCAAGGTTCCTGTCTCATCAAAAACAACCGTTTGAACTCATGGATTTCCTGTAGAGACTGTACCATTTTTGAGAAGAATCCCCATCTTGGCACTTCGTCCTGTTCCCAACCATGAGTGCTGATCGGTCGTCACCGTCCAAGAGCACAAGGGCAGGCACTAGTCAAAACAGCAACACCCATATAGAGAAGTGAAGTCACAAAGCTTTCCCCTAGGAAAACAACAAAGCCAGATCCAAAAAGTAAGAAGTCCTAAAATGACAACTGCTGGGTACAGGAAATCCCCCACTCTGTCTGTCAAATCTTGAATAGGAGCACGACTGGTTTTGACAGACTTTCTACTAAAGGATTCACAATCCTGAGCCAGCATGAGTCTCAGAACCAACTTTTCAGCTTCCAAAGATGATCTGTGCCACTGTATTGATAGTTGAACCAGCTGACAGCATCTCCAACTCGATTTATCCGAGCTGAATACTTTCCCCAGTGACGATCACCGTCAATACTCGTTTTCACCTTCTGAGACAATACCATCAGCAACCGATCACCTGGTCGAACGCGAGGTGAGGTCAAACTTTGACTTGTTTCTAGAGGTATTTGAACATAAAACATCATCACGCAAAACCTGCTGCATTTTGCCCTGTAGGTCTACTACCTTTTTCGACTGCCCGTGACAGTATCGATTTTTCCTCACTGCTCCCACAAAAGAATGAAGAGGAGGAGCGATGCAGCACTTTCAAAGCAAACGGGCAGACCAGTGAAGAGGGCAACTGTTTACAGAAATAGGGCCACTAGGGTTCTAGATAACGAGGTATCCATGTTGGAATTGTGCTTTTAAAACTTCAAAGCCCAGCGCCTTCTGATATACGACTCAGCTACTGCAGAGCACATGGGTGTTGTTTGGCTAAAAGGTGCAACGTACTTGACTTGGTGTGACTAATTCCTCCCAGAACATCAATCGCATGAGTCACCAAGAGGCACAGCAAAGATACTAGTAATCCAAAAACGTTGTAAAAGACTTAGAGATTTTGGTCAACAACGGTGTAGTCGCTTTCGCATCTCTCGTCCCGCAGAAAATTCTGCGTTCAAGTCTTGAGGCGTAAAGCGGGCCAGCTTTTTCCTCGTCTTGAGCGATTGGTCTAGATCCCTTCTTCTTCGAAGAGAATCTCCTTATGCAGTTTGGGGGTGTCACCGATGAAAGGTAACTCTCAGCAGGATCCCTTTTGTAGTTGAATATGGGCTGGATGGTAGCCTTTGTCTGCCGTGATACGGATCTTTTGAACACCATGCAAGCTTTGCTTTTTACAATTTCAGTCGTATCATTTCTCCTATTCTACAATCATCTTACCGTGCATCGTATTCTAAGCTGCCACAAGAGAACCATACTCTACCTGACTTCTTCAGGTCGATGCTCTAACCATATTGGTCTCCATAGGCAGATCTGCGCCACGCACCAAAGTCTGGACGATTTGGTCCAAGCAAGGTGAAGAGGATCTTTTCGACTCAGCATATGTCGAGCTAGTCTGCGATGAGTGATCAATAGTTCCTGGGTAGCTAACTGCATGACTTCACTCGAATTTCTTGATAGCCATGCTGGGCTCTCTTAGCATCTTCTCTGCGGTTTTGAAAAACCAAGAGGATGTGCTAATCGTCCTAAAACGACAATAGATACACAATAGATTTACTATGCAAAGCGTCTCGCATACAATTACATTTTACTTCTGTTACATGCACTTGTTTCTTTTCGAAATGACTTCTTCCAAGCCTTCCAAGTCAGCTAGCGTAAGTCAACATTCTTCTATCAAATCCTTCAGCAAGAGCTTTATTCTTCGGCTCAGCTTGTCTTTGATATCCTGAACCATTGGGCTTCCTACTACATCTACTGGAGTTAAAAGGACGAATACACATACAAGGACTTGCCTTGTTTTCCTGAGTCGACATCTCTTTCTCCACCAAACGTGTGTGCCAAGAGTGTCTGGACTCGTGGATTTGGACCCGTCAGCTAAACCTTTTCTCTCTAACTCACTTTTATGAGACTCAGTACTGTCTGTTCTCCTGCATCCACATAATCTTCATGACCTGCCATTCTGCATCCGAAACTGCATCAGCATACCTCCAAAATACAAACATTTGTCAATTACAGGTGTACTATACCTTAAAATCTGCTATTTGTCAACTAAAACCATAAAATTTTTAGAATTTTCCACTATAGATTTTTGTAATCATTGTGATAGATACATATTATCAAGCAGATCTTTTTAATGCTACAATAGCTATATCATTTTTCCTAGATGGGAGGTTCTACTTTTGGATTGGTCCATTGTTGAACAATATCTACCACTCTATCAAAAGGCATTTCTTTCGACCTTGCATATTGCAGTTTGGGGAATTTTAGGTTCTGCTGGGACTATCGTCAGCATCATCCGACTTTCGCCTCCTGTTTTCTCTCACTAGCAATAGCCTATATAGAATTGTCACGAAATACACCCTTTGCACACAACTTTTCTTTCTCTACTGGTCTACCCTCGAATAGGGATTGTTCTCTCTTCGAAGTCTGTGCAACAGTCGGGCTCATCTTCTTAGGTGGTTCCTACATGAATCCTTCCAGCAGGCTAAGCATAGATCAAACCCAGCATGAAATCGGTTTACATCGACAGCTATACACCATTTTCAGGTTTTTCGCTATCGTGGTTCTTCCACAAGTGACAGCGGTTAGCTCTACCATCCTTTAGTGCCAATGTTATTTTCCTGATCAGGAAACATCTGTCTTCAGCGGTTGCCCTTTGCTGACCTTATATGTCGCTAAGGACTTGATAGGACTCTATTATGAGACAGATATTGCGCTGGCTATGTTGAGTAGCTGCTTACCTGATCATAGCTCCTACCTATTTCACTAGTCTTTAGTTGGATAGAAAGAGGCTCCGTCATGCAGGATTCGAGAATGCAAGTACTCTTTCAAGGGAAATAATCTCCTGAGAATCTTTACAAGGGATTTGGGTGTCACGATTGATTTCTATCCTGTCTGTCCTCTTATCCATGATTTTCGGAACAGTTTCGGGAATTATCATGACCTCGCATTCTAGAATCATTCGTTTCTTGACACGTTTTATCTAGAATTTATCGGATCATGACCCCAGCTGGTGCTTCTCTTCATCAGTTTACTTTCGGCTTTAGCTCGAAACCTTTAATATCAATATATCTGGGGAGACTTCTGCTATTATCGTTTTTACCTCTGGGGAACAGCTGAGATGGGAGACTTGGTTCGTGGAGCTATCATCTTCCTACCGAAACATCAGTTTGAGAAGCGGACAGAGCTCGGCTTGACTCTCAAGTGCAACTCTACTACTACATCATCATCCCTCAGGTCTTGAGAAGACTGTTACCACAAGCTATCAACCTTGTCACCGGATGATTAAAACAACTTCCTTGGTTGTTTTGATTGGGTTGTTGAAGTTACCAAAGTTGGACAACAAATCATCGATAGCAATCGCTTTTGACCATTCCAACAGCTTCCTTTTTGGATTTATGGAACCATCCTAGTCTTGTATTTTCGCAGTTTGCTTTCCCTATTTCCAAACTATCTACTCATCTAGAAAAACATTGGAGGAACTAAATGTCTGAAACTATTTTAGAAATCAAGAACTAAAAAAATCCTTCGGAGACAATCCGATCCTCCAAGGACTTTCCTAGATATTAAAAAGGGGGAAGTTGTCATCCTAGGACCATCTGGTTGTGGAAAAAGCACGCTACTTCGTTGCCTCAATGGTTTAGAAAGTATTCAAGGAGGAGATATTCTGCTGGATGGTCAGTCCATCGTTAAAAATAAAAAAGATTTTCACTTGGTTCGCCAAAAATCGGTACTGGTCTTTCAAAGTTATGAACTCTTTCCTCATCTAGATGTCCTTCAAAAACCTCATCCTAGGTCCTATCAAGGCTCAAGGGAGATAAAAAGAAGTCACTGAAGAAGCTCTGCAACTACTAGAACGTGTCGGACTTCTAGATAAACAACATAGCTTTGCTCGCCAATTATCTGCTGGACAAAAGCAACGGGTAGCCATCGTTCGTGCCCTTCTCATGCATCCAGAAATTATCCTCTTTGACGAGGTAACGGCTTCACTGGACCCAGAAATGGTGCGTGAGGTCCTCGAACTTATCAATGACTTGGCTCAAGAAGGGCGTACCATGATTCTGGTAACCCATGAAATGCAGTTTGCCCAAGCTATTGCGGACCGCATCATCTTCCTTGACCAAGGAAGATTGTTGAAGAAGGAACTGCTCAAGAATTCTTCACAAATCCACAAAACCAAACGAGCACAAGAATTTTTAAACGTCTTTTGACTTTAGCCAGTTTGGCTCATATCTATAATCAATAAAGGAGATTATTATGAAAACTACTTAAACCACTTCTAACTGTTTTTGCGCTAGCATTTGCGCTTATCTTTCGTCACAGCTTGTAGTTCAGGCGGAAAGCTCTGATGCTTCATCTACTAAGGCAACTGCCAAAGCTCGTACCATTGATGAAATTAGAAAAAGTGGGGAACTTCGAATCGCGGTATTTGGAGACAGAAACCATTTGGTTATGTTGACAACTGAGTTCTTACCAAGGTTACGATATCGAACTGGGTAACCAATTAGCACAAGACCTTGGTGTGTGAAGGGTAAATACGTTTCTGTCGATGCCGCCAACCGTGCTGAATACTTGATTTCAAACAAGGTTGATATCACCCTTGCCAACTTCACAGTTACTGACGAACGTACAAGTTGACTTTTGCCCTTCCTATACATGAAAGTTTCTCTCGGTGTGAGTCACCAAAAGATAAAGTCTATCAAAGACGTTAAGAACTTGAGGGCAAAACTTGATCGTTACAAAAGGAACTACTGCTGAAACTTACTTTGAGAAAAATCACCCAGAAGTGAAAACTCCAAAATACGACCAATATGAGCGATGCCTACCAAGCTCCTTCTTGACGGACGTGGAGATGCCTTTCTCTACTGACAATACTGAAGTCCTAGCTTGGGCCGCTTGAAAACAAAGGATATGAGGTAGAATTTCTTCTCTAGGTGATCCAGATACTATTGCGCCAGCAGTTCAAAAAGGAAACCAAGAACTACTCGACTACATCAACCAAGAAATCGAAAAATTAGGTAAAGAAAACTCTTCCACAAGGCTTATGAAAAACACTTCACCCAACTTACGCGTGACGCTGCTAAAGCAGATGACCTAGTTGTTGAAGGTGGAAAAAGTAGACTCACACTCAATGAAATCCACAGAAATCAGGTAATCCTAGGACTACCTGATTTTATATATCTTAAGCATTTTGCCAATTTTCTTGGTCTTCTTTAAAAGCGTTTTAGGAGGTCAAGTCCTTCTGGTGTGATGTAGCTTTTCTTCTTGAGCTCAAATGAATCAGTTCGCTGTAGTTTGAAAGGGTTACTAGTTTGACACCAGCATCCGCAAAGTTCTTATCTGCTTTTTGGCAATTGATAGACTGAAGATAGCCACAACACCAAGAACATCAGCTCCTTCACGTTTGGCCTGCAATGGCTTCGAGAACAGAACCACCTGTTGAAATAAGGTCTTCGACAACGACCATCTTTTTGCCCCTGAGCCACACGGCCTTCGATTTGGTTTCCCTGCACCATGGTCTTTTGGTTTTGCTACGAATATAGGCAAATGGCAGGTTCATCTTGTCAGCGATGATGGCACCATGAGGGATACCTGCAGTCGCTGTCCTGCAATCACTTCTACCTCTGGGAATTCTGCCTTGATAGCTTCCACAAAACCATTTTCACTCAGGGTACGAGTATCTGGATAAGCAAGCGTCACACGGTTGTCCGTATACAATCGGTGATTTGATACCCAGATGCCCAAGTGAAAGGCTCTTCTGGTTTGAGGTAAACGGCTGGAATTTTCAATAGATGGCTAGCGACGTCTTTAGCTAAGTGTCATGGTATTACTCCTTTTTGTTTTATAATCTATTTCTTTCATTCCAGTCCTGGTTCCACTCATCCTCGTACGTCATGATAAGCTGCTACTGGATCAGTGGCTGAGTGATTGGGACGTCCAACCACGATATAGTCACTGCACCAATCTGATAAGCATCTCGCAGGTGTCATGACTCGTTTTTGGTCTCCAACTGCAGCGCCTGCTGGTCGAATACCTGGTGTCAGACAGATAAAGTCTAGATGATAGCTTCTTTGATGAGTTTCACTTCCTGAGCCGAACAAACCACACCATCTAAACCGGCTTCAGCAGTTTTCTTGGCATAATGAATGACCGATTCTTGAAGACTGGTTTGGATATTTTGAAAGTCTCTCATTTGTTCTTCAGAAGTTGAAGTCAGCTGGGTAACAGCAATCACTTTGCTTCTTTCCCAAGACCTTCTCGCGCAGCCTTCATCATCTCTACACCACCTGCCGCATGAACATTGGTCATGTCAACACCCAGATTGGAGACAAAAACCTTCATGGCTGACTTTCACCAGTATTGGGGAATATCATGAAGTTTGAGATCCAGAAAGACACTGTGACCTAAGTCTTTCAAATAAGAAACAATCTCCGGACCTGTAGCATAATAGAGCTCCATACCTACCTTTAGATAGAGACTCTCTTCCGCTGGAAAAAGAGCTAAAAATTGCTTGACTGCCTCAAAACTTGGAAAATCAAGAGCAATAACTGGACGAGATCTGCGCATACTTTTCTCCTTTTACCTTTGTTAGCTAGAGAGCATGAAAAAGGAACCTGCCTGGCTAGCTGTAAGGTTCCACGAAAAAGTCGGGTAGAATCTCACCCTTTCACCGTCTAACCTTAGCTGCCTCCTCTGGACTGCTTTAAAGGTTTTTACTATTCTATTATTTAAAGCGGTAGTTGTCAAGTAAAACCAGCGATTGAACTCAGAACAGGACTCATCATCGTCAATAGAGCATCTCAAACTTAACGACTCTGTGATTGTTGGGTTGTTTGATTTTTGAGTTTGTGCTTTGATTCTGAGTTTGATTCCTTGCTCTTGTTTTTTCTTTTCTTCTTCCTGCTTCTTCTTTTCCTCTTCTTTAGCTTTGGATTCTTGCTTCTCTTTCAAAGCCTTATCCGCTCAAGCTATAACTATAGATCCCAACTCCATATCAATACCGCTTGGAACTGTTAATTGAGGTTTAATCTTGCTATAGTAAGGCAATTTTTACCTAGTTCTGATAAAAGGAACCAAAACCCTCATCCGTATCATACATGGTAATTTTGAGCAGATCACTGGTTACACTGCTTGGAGCCAACTCAATCGTTTTGATAGCTTGCTTAATCTCTGGGCTGACTTCAGCCAGTTGTTCAATCAAGGTTTTTGACTTGCTGCTCATCGTTAAAGAGTACGGACATATAGGTTTCTGGAAGATCAACAAGGCTAACTGGACTGGTTTCCACCGTCCCACTAGAAAGAATCGGATGATGATCCTCTCCAGAAACATAATAGAGCTAGCAATCCCGTATTCCTTGACCTGGATGGTAAAATTGGTCGGAATTGATAGTGAATGCTGGCAGATTCAATCCAGTGATTGGACTTAATCATCTCAGCATGCTTGTCTTTATTGAGGAGCAGATCAAAGTATAATCACTATCACGAATCCCTGAAGCCTCTTTGATTTGGTCTGCATTGGTCTCACCGTACCAGTGACTTCTATGTTTTTCAGAGTTGAGTATGGCGTCAAAAGATAGATGGAAAAAGATCAAGACAAGCAAACTTGGGATTAGAATCGTAACAGCACGCCAGATATGAACACTTGGAATAGAAAGGCTTTGGCCATCTTTTCTTAGACTTAGATCTCTTTTTCTTCTACTTTTCGTTTCTTCAGATGTTTCTGTCCTCTTCTTCTACTTGTTCTGTCTCAGTAGTTTCCTCCTCATTCTCAGGAGAGGGACTGGTCTTCTGCACTCTCCTTCTGCTCTTCAGGATTAGAATCTGAGGCTCTTCTACCCTCAGTATCTTCAGATAAGTCTGACTCTTGTTCTTCCTTGGTCTCTTCTTCAGCCTTTTTGCGCAGATATTCACGGTTCTGCTTCTGCCACTCTGATAAAGTGGTTTCTTCTTCCAAAGTTTTTGCAACTTCTTTTTATTGGCTTCTGCTTGGGCCTTTTCTTTGGCTAGTTGAGCCTCTTCTTCAGCTTTTTTTGAAGATATTCTTGATTTCGTTTTTGCCACTCTGACAATTCCTTGCCTTGAGTTGGCTCTTGTTTCTTATCCTTTGACATCGATTTTTCCTTATGATAGATCTTTTTAGTAGCGCATAAAAATCCGCCACAGATTTTTAATTCATGAGAATTCTTCATCGTGCTCTGGTAGTCTTCTTTGTGGGTCAAAAGCTTGCACCTTTTTCTTCTAAAGTAGACAAGGTCAAAGTCACTCTCTTGCAACTCCTCTGCATAGCCTTTTTTCACGAAATAAGCTGCATTTTTCAATCTGGTCTCCACGGCTAGCTTCACGACCCGAGTGGCACAATGACATGCAATTTAGCCATAGCAGGAGTTCAAAAGATGGTATTGGCACCACCACGAGTGATGACTACATCAGCCATATTCATGAGCGGTTGATAGAGGTCAGTCACATAGTCAACACGATAGAGGTTTGAGCTTAGTTCATTTAAACTAGCATCACCCTGTCAGGTTGATGATATTATAGCGACTAGTCAGTTCTTCCTTGTGGTCTGTAACTAATTGGTTAAAGACACGCGCTCCAGCAGAACCATCCAACAAAGAGAAGGGTTGGTAACTTACTTCAAAAATAAGTTCGGATATCCACCATTTCTTCAGGTTCTTCCATAACTGGACCAGAAACCTTGGTCACAGCTCCTACATGTTCTACCTTAGTGAGACTAGACGCTTGCTCGAAAGTAGAGTACATCTTAGTCGCAAACTTTATAGGCGATTTTATTGGCCAATCCCATAGAGAGATCAGACTCGTGGATGAAGACTGGTACTCTGCATACCTCGCTGCGATAACAGGCGGGAACAGATACAAATCCACCCTTAGAAAAGAGGGGCTTGTGGACGAACTCGAAGCATGATAAAGAGCGATTGAAGAATTCCAAAAGCAACCTTAAAGACGTCAACCATGTTTTTGCCATGAGAAATAACGACGCAGTTTCCCAGTTGCAATAGAATGGAAGGTGACATCTAAACCTGACTTGAGAATTTCATGATGCTCAATTCCGTATCACCAATATAGTGGACTTCCCAGCCATCTTCGATGAACTTAGGAATTAACAAAAGGTTGAGGGTAACGTGTCAACCGTTCCCCACCTGTAAATACTATTTTTTTCATATTATCCCTTTAACTCCGCTACAGTGTCGATGAAAAAGATCTCCACGTACTTCAAAGTTGGCATACATATCCCAGCTAGCATTAGCAGGACTGAGAGAACCATCTCCTTCTTCCGCAAGTTCATGAAGCCTTTCGAGTTGCGTCAGCAATATCTGTTGCATCCACATAAGGCACACCAGCCTTATCCGCTGCAGTTTCGACACGCTCTGCAGACTGACCGAGGATGACCATGTTCTTGAGTCCAGTAATATCTGGAACCAATTCGTCAAACTCATTGCCACGGTCCAAACCCACCAGCAATCAAGATAACCTTGCTATTGTCAAATCCAGATAAGGCTTTTTGAGTTGCTAAGATATTGGTTGACTTACTATCATTGTAGAATTTTCACACCCATTGATTTGGTCTACGAATTGGAGACGGTGTTTTCACACCACAAAGGCTGACAATGTTTCCTTGATGGTTTTCATTGTCAACACCACGAAGTTTAGCTACAGCAATGGTTGCAAGGGCATTTTCCACATTGTGGCTACCTGGAACACCGATTTCATCAGCTGCCATGACTTTTTCACCACGGAAGTAAAGAAGACCATCTTCAAGATAAGCTCCGTCAACCTTTTCAAGTGTTGAGAATGGTACTACAGTCGCGTTTGTTTTTGTCGCAAGTTCTTTAGCTAATTCCTGGTTGAAGTTCAATACTAAGTAATCAGCTACTGTCATATTGCTTTTGGATATTCCACTTAGCTTCGACATAAGCTTCAAAAGAACCGTGATAGTCAATATGCGTTGGCATCAGGTTGGTGATAACAGCAACTTTCAGGATGGAAATTCCTGGATCCCCATAGTTGGAATGAGGATAGCTCCATGACAAGGGTTTCCTTATTTGTTGCTGTTTGAGCTACCTGACTTGCAGGATAACCGATGTTCCCTGATAAGAGGCCATTTTGTCCTGCAGCAGTCAGAACTTCTCCAATCATAGTTGTCGTCGTTGTCTTACCATTTGAACCAGTAATACCAACGATTGGTGCTTCTGAAATCAAGTAAGCCAACTCAACCTCTGTCAAGACTGGAATGCCTTTTTCTAGTGCTTTTTCAATCATTGGATTGCTATAAGGAATTCCTGGATTTTTACCATGAGAGCAAAAATCTTCATCCAACAATTCCAAAGGATGATCCACCAGTTACAACCTTAATCCCATCTTCCAAAAGGCTTTGAGCCGCTGGATTTTCCTCAAAAGGTTTACCATCATTAACCGTCACAATGGCACCCAACTTGTCCAAAAGACGAGCTGCAGACTCACCAGATTTGGCCAAACCTAGGACTAATACTTTCTTATTTTCAAATTGATCAATTCGTTTCATATCTAGAACTCCATTTCTACTCTTACTATTTTACCATTTTTATGAAAATAAAAAAGCCACAAAGGGCTTTCTTATTAGTTTTTGTCCTCGATCAATTATTCTACAGACTTGAGGGCTTCTAACATATCCACCTTTTCGGAGATAATGATTGACAAAAAAACTCTAGGATGGTCAAAAATGACACTGACGGCTAGAACTGGGATGAGATAAACTTCCCAGTCGACCTTCGGGTTGAAAACGGAAGGTTCCAGGGTGCAATCATCTGAATGAGAAATTGATGGAGATAAAAGCCTGATACCAATCCTACAATCATTCCAATTAGTGACAATATGATGGTCTCCCGATAGATATAAAGGGTCACTTCTTTGTTATGAAAACCAAGAACCTTGATGGTTGAAAGTTCCCGAATCCGTTCAGCAACATTGATATTGGTCAAATTATAGAGAATCACAATAGCTAGTAGCACCGATACCAGCACCAAAAATCGCCATGGTATGATTCAGAGAATTGGCAAAACTTTCAAAAGAGCTGAATAGTGGAGGCATTTTGAACGAGGCCACTGACAGCCGCCTGGTCCATAAATTCTCCTGCGACTCTTTCAGTATTAACTTCACTTTTATCCTTGAGTTGGAGCAAATATGTATTCATCTTGGGAGCTTGACCGTATATCTCCTTATAGGTAGCCTGATTCATATAGACAAAATGGCCCACATAGTGCTCGGTGATAGCACCTACTTTAAAGGTTTTCCCATCGATTGTAAAATTGTCACCAACAGAAACTCCAGCCAACTGGGCTAATTTTTCAGTCAAGACAACTCCGTTAGACAAGCCCAGTTTTTCCCCATTTTTTTCTAAATGGACAAAGGGATCCAGGTCATCTTGATCCGTTACCATCATGGTCACGGTTTGAACACCTGCCTTGCCAGCATACTTTTCCTCAACCTGTTTGGAAGAAATTAAACGATAGTTTTCAACTTCATCACTCTGCAATTTTCCTTCTAGCTTGGCCTTGTCAGAATCTGAAGCTCGAGAATTGACAGAGAGAACCATCTGGTATTGTTGCAGGTCCTTAAACTGCCTGTCTGCCACGCCAACCACAGAGGATTGAATCCCAAGCCCTGCAAAGAGGAGGGCTACTGAACCAGCAACTCCAAAAATGGTCATCAGCATACGCTGCTTATAACGGAAAATGTTGCGGGCTGTCACTTTCTGAGTAAAACTCAAGCGTGACCAGATAAAGGTTATTCGCTCCAAGAGAATTTTAGAACCCTTGACTGGTGGCTTAGGTAGTAATAATTGCGCTGCTTCTTCATGCAATTCTCTGCGAGATACAAGGTAGGCAGGTAGGACACTAGCCACTAAGCTTAGACCCAGAGCTAAGCAACTATAGGGTCCAGTAGAAATACTGCTGACTCTCACCAACAATCATTCGCTCAGTAATGATATGCGAAATAGTAGGTGCTAGGATGTAGTGACCAAGCAAAATTCCTAGAAGAGTTCCAAGAGTACCAGCAACCAGACCATAAATCACAAACTTAGCAATGATGTCTTTGCTGTGGTAGCCTAGAGCTTTGAAAATACCAGCATTGGTTCTTTCCTCATCTACAAATCGTGTCATGGTGGTAAAGGTAACCATGGCTGCAACGGCATAGAGAACAACTGGAAAGATATTCCCAACGGCACGAATACTCATAGCCGAGTTACTATACATGAGGTAACCTTGACCAGTAGGAGAACTCTTGCGATTGTAGACATGATAGGTTGGCTCTGTTAGAGCCTTGACCTCATCCTGACTAGCCTGCCATTTATCCTTTTCGCTCGCCAGATTCGTTTCAGCTTGGCTTAGCTTTTCCTTTTCTTGCTTTAGTTGTTCTTTTGCTTCTCCTAACTGACTAGATGCTTGACTTTTTTGTGATTCTGGTAGTTGGCTCACTTGATTTTCTTGACCTTGAAGCCGACTCTCGATATCCTGTAGGCGTTTCTTGCCAGCTGTCAAATTGCTTTCAGCCTCGTCCAGTTGCTTCTTCCCTTCATCAAGAGACTCTTGAGCCTCCTTCTTCATTTTTTCTAGCCGAGCTTGACCATTATCAGCAACTAGGTCTTTGAGAATTGCCTCTTCTTCCTCTTGCTTCTTTTCGTAATCACTAGAGAAAGGATTGACATCTGTTAAACTAGCAAAACGCAGGCGGGCAATCGTGTAAACAGAGCTCTTAAAATTTTCTTCAGTTACGACACCATAGGCTGCTAAGTTCCCATTACCACTGGCTGAACTCCCCATATCCGTTTTTGAGAAAATATCTGGAGAGTGGACGAAGCCTGTAATGGTATAACTATCCCGCTTCAACTGAGAATTACTGCCCTTCTTTTGGCTCAACTGAATGACTTGCCCAATTTGATAGTGATCTTTCCAAAAATCAGCTAGAGCCAATTCATCTTCTTTTTCAGGCAAACGCCCTTCCGTTACTTGAAATTTTGAAATCTTTTCAGTATTTGAAAAGATCCGTATGGCATCTTCACTGTTTGCCAGAGTCAAATCTGTCATATAACCAAATTCGACATCTGCTCCTGATAGAGTTTGCAATTCTTCCTGGTCTGCCTGATCTAGACCATAATCTGCTATGACGGTCATATCTGCCGCATTAGTATCTTTCAGATAAGCCCAAGCTGTTCGCTCCATATTGGGACTGGCTACTTTGAGACCAACCACGGCTAAAGAACCTAACATCATTAGAGTTAGGATGGATAAAAACCGTCCCTTTGAACCTGTGAAAGACTGGAGCAGGTCTTTCCAATATGTCTTTCTTTTCATCTTAGTACTCCAAATCATCAATATCCTGTGGTTGAGGATTGAGGACAACACTCTTGACACTGGCATCATGCATCTGAATCACCCGATCAGCTATTGGAGCTAGGGAGGCATTATGGGTCACAATGATAACGGTAGCCCCTTCTTACGTGACATATCTTGAAGAATCTTTTAGAACCTGCTTACCAGTCTGATAGTCCAAAGCTCCTGTTGGTTCATCACAAAGGAGAATTTTGGGATTTTTTGCCACCGCTCGAGCAATGGATACCCGTTGTTGCTCACCGCCTGACAGCTGAGCTGGAAAGTTATTAAGACGGTGCCCTAAGCCTACATCCTTGAGAACCTGCTCAGGATCCAAGGCATCAGCAACAATTTCTGAAGCCAGCTCAACATTTTCCTTAGCAGTCAAGTTAGAAACCAAATTGTAAAACTGAAAGACAAAGCCAACGTCATCTCTACGATAGTTGGTTCTCTGATGAGAAGTGAAATTCGAGATATTGGTTCCATCAATCCAGACTTGCCCTTCATCGTTTGTATCCATACCGCCTAGAATATTTAAAACTGTTGACTTCCCTGCACCAGATGACCCAAGGATAATGACTAGTTCTCCCTTTTCAATCTCGAAGTTGACATCTCGATTGGCCACAATTACCGTATCTCCAGTATGATACCTCTTATAGCTGTTTTTCATTTCAATATAAGCCATCCTATCTCCTCCTCTTCTATCCCTATTTTCATCTTTATTATAACTCTTTTGATAGCAAAAAAGCCATCTAATGATGACTTTTTTTACGGCTCATATTTTGAGAGTCTCCTGATATTCGTTTTCCCTCGTTTTTTATAGCTAACAATAATTCGGATGTTCTTTCTTATTGTTATTTGCATGGAGTAGTTATCAAGTGGAAATAGGAAAAACTAACACCTATTTAACATACTCTTTTTTCGTGAATTTCCCCAACTTTCGATAAATAGAATTCCCAATAGCAAAAGAATTATCGTGCAAGGCAGTAAGACCACCCCCATGCTCCAATTCAGATTTACATTATCAATCTGCTTAGGTAATCTTCCAGACAAAATCTCCACTGAACGCAAGTAAGTAAAGGGAATCAGATGTGCAATCCTTTGAAGAGGCTGAATTGTTTGGATGCCAAAACAATAAGCCAACAATTCAATGAGTGAAAGAAAGAGGACAGGCATTTTTTTGCTTGAAAAAAAGTAAGCAATCAAATACACAACTTCCACAATGACGATAAAGGCTAAGAAAGCTACTAGCAAGCTAGGAAATAACACATCTTGTATCTTTTCCAATAGTTACCTCTTGATTCGTTAAGCTATAGAACGGGTAGGGATAATCTAACTGCCCAAAACCACTTATTAGACTTCCCACTAGAAAAAGAAAAACCACAGATTCCGATAAATAGCACGGTTACATAGCTCACCCCAACTCCCAGAGAAGACATTGCAAATGTCACTTTTGAAAAAGGATATAACTGAGCTGTGTCCAGATTATTTTGATATCTTTCTGCGAACAGTTGTGTTAGCATAAAAATAATACCAATCACAAACAAGCTTGGGATGATAGCCTCTAAAATCCAGACAATCTGATCAATCCCGTGAGTCGGGAACTCCAAAGTATGTGCTTTTATGTTCAAGGGATACAGGGCTTGGTAAATCTTCCGTTGGCGGTCAATTGCCATTTTTAATTCAGAGTTAGAAGTCGGTTCATTTGACATAACTTCATAATTCTTCTCTTCATCTTGCCACTGCAAATAATAGGCTTCTTTCCATCGTCCTTCTTTTAGTAAAGTCAGAATTTCTTTCTTTTGCGTTAAAAGATTTTTTTGCGATTCTAAATTTTCTTTAACAACCTGGTATTCCTCCGAGCTGGTGTCAGAGATTTGGGAGAGTTTCACTTCATTTTCATTGATGATTCTCTCATCGTTACAAGACAGGTTTCAACTCGCTCTCCAAGCTGACGTGAGTTTGCAGTCTGACTATTAAAATAAAAGGTAACACCGAGTACAGATGCAAATAAAGCTAAGACAATCCAATTTAAGCGACTTTTGAAAACTTTTTTCAATAAAAATAGACCAATATCTTTCATAAACTAAACCTCTTCTATCTGACCCTGATGAATGGTTACTACCCTATCGCAGACATCAACCAACTCTTCCTTATAGTGGGAACTTAAAAGAACCAGCTGCTCTTGTCTATCGATTTGTGCCAGTCTATCAAAAAATTTCTGTCGATAATACTCATCTAAACCATTTGTAATCTCATCCATGAGCCAGCATTTCGCCTGACTGAGGAAATACATGGCAATCACCAAGCGTTGCTTCATACCTAAGGAATACTTGCGAATGGGAAGGCTGATATAATCAGACATTTCCCAATAGGCGATTTCATCCCTCAAGTTCAAGTCTGACTTCCAGATGTTTTTTATAAGAAGAAGGTAGTCCATCCCACTTAAGTTTCCATCCAGCCATTCAACACTTTCATAATAAAATAAAGAAGGAGGGACTGTGATATTTCCACTACTTATGGGAATTAAGTTGCTAATGGCACGGAATAGTGTCGTTTTTCCAGAGCCATTGATAGCAAGAACGCCATAAATCCTACCTTTTTCAAAGGTGAAATCTACATCTTGTAAAATGATTTGTCGCGTTTTTAAGGTAACATGAGTAAGCCTTAACATATCAAACCCTCCTTTTTCTCACTCTTTAACGATTAAAAGTCTCCGCTGTAGTAGTTTATGAACTCATAACGATAGAAATTCCAGCCAGAACCTACTTTATACTCTGAATAGTTGTAATAACGAGACCACGACGGGATGTTAAAAAATTAATGGTCGTGATAGTTGGTACTATACTTTCTCAGAAACCGCATTCCAATCATACCGATAACTTTTAGTGACTGTCACAACAGATACACTGGATTGAAAAGACCAATTGATAACAAACTAGCTAATAACACGACTTTGACTGACTTTTCATATTTTTCATTGCATTTATATCGTTAGCATTGAAAACACTTTCATTATATCGTTTTTCTCATTTTTATGCAACAGTTCCCCATTGGTTTTAATAATATATAACACTAGAAGTTATATGAAAGTTCTAAATTGAAGTTAGCTAGTCTTACTTTCTAAAACTAAATGACTCAATGAAAAATCAAAGGACAAACTTGGAAACTGCATTTCAGGCTGTCATTGAGCTGCAGCAAGGCTATCGTTGACGCGGTTTGAGGAATTTTCGAAAGATATAGTGGATCTGATAATAAGATGTGAAATCAAAGAGCATTAGGAAAAGTCAAATGTAATTTCTAAAAACTTTTAGCATGCGCTTGAGCGTAGCTATGCGAGGTTATCGAAACTAGTATTATACTTTCTTGTTATTCACTACAGTTGATAAAGAGACAAAAAGCGAACAAGACCAGCCTCTGTAAATCAGAAACTAGTTTTGTCCGCTTTTTATAGTCGAGATGAGTCTCTTGGTCCAATCTCTATGACTTAGATGCTTTTTACATCATCTTATTCGTCTTCTTTTTCTTTCCCATTGCAAAGAGACCAAGTAGTGCTCCTACAACACCTGCTGTTGCAAGGGTTGCATTTTCCTAGTACCTGTTTTCAGGGAGGATATTTTGATGACTTGCAGGCGCTTGGTAGGTCTTGTCTTGTGACATAGCAAGAGCTACTTGTGACTGCTCATCTCTGTATGCTGGAGTTTCAACTGTAGTTGAGGGCTGAACCATTCACACGTCCAGTAAATTCTGGAACTTGGTGGGTAGTTCCTTCTCCACCAGGAACGCCACCTTCAAAGTGTGGAACTTGGTGGGTAGCTCCTTCTGATCCATTTACATGACCAGTGAACTCAGGTACTTCATGAACAGCTGCTTCTGCGCCATTCACACCACCTGTAAATTCTGGGAACCTCTACTACTGGTGCTGGCTCATCACCTGCTGTGCCAATGACTCCTGGGTACTCTGGGACTTCATGAACAGCTGCTTCTGCCCCATTGACACCGCCTGTAAATTCTGGAACCTCTACTGGTGCTGGCTCATCACCTGCTGTGCCAATGACTCCTGGGTACTCTGGGACTTCATGAACAGCTGCTTCTGCTCCATTGACACCGCCTGTAAATTCTGGAACTTCATGGATAGCTGGATCTGTTTTACCAGATACTTCTTTCTTAGTTCCGACTAAGACAATCTCATCTTGCGGTGCTTCAATAGTTTCGCGAAGTTTTTCAGTACGGCTTCCATCTAGTGCTACTTCAGTCAGGATACGTTCTTTACCTTCACGACCTGCTTGAGTTACACGAGTTTCACCTTCTGCTAGAGTTGGATCTTCTTTCTTCACTGTCTTGAAGCTGAGAGCTTCTTCTACCACTTCTAGACTAGGAAGCTCTTCCTGAACAGCTGGGGCAACTTTTCCAGTTTCAACCTTTTCTTTGGTCAATTGGATACGGTATTCCTTGACGTGTTTACCACTTTCTGAAACGAGACGTACCAAGACTGGAAGTTTATCGTCACCACTATCAACAACTGTTGCCGCTACGTTTTCACCAGCTTCAACGGTCACTTTAGGACGGTTTCCACTATAGGTTACTTGGTAATCCACACGAGCTTCTGAGAAGTCAGCAAGCTCTCTACCATCTACTAGAAGTTTAGAAGCTGTATTGTCTTTAGGTGCTTCACTTGGGGCGATAAAGGCCATTTCAGTGATCGCCACACCCTTCTTGTCTGCTTTTCTGTCCATGCGCCATCTCATAGCTTTAGCTTTGACTGGTGCAAAGGTTACATGGATGTCAGTTCCTGCTTGAACCTCTTGATCCGCACGATATTCAACTTTCTCCCAGTTAGAAGGAGTGTTGAATGGATGTTCTGGATCGTATGGTTGGTAGTTAGAGTAATATTCTGGTGAATCAAATTCTGGTCCCACATAGCGTTCTAGAACAAGTTTAGAAGGTGCATCTGTTCCACCATCTGCAAAGAAGCGAATGCTTCCTTCAGCTACTAGTACGTTCAACAATCTTACCATTTTTCTCTGAAGATAACCCTACTGAGACTTCTGGATTATCAGATGGAGTTGGAGACCAGTTGGTCCAACGACGAGTTTCATCATCTGAACCATCGTTAACATAATCTACACGGTCATGAGAGTTTGGATCGATATCGTTGGTTGCTGAGGCAAATGAACGGTTGCTATCGTCATCGAAGTCTGGGTTGTCTGAAAGATTTTCTCCGAGTTTGTCTGTTACACGAACAGCTACTTCAGCAGTTAAATCAGTACCCAAAACGCGACCATGAACTGTAAATTCACCTGCTTTTGTTAGATTTTCTGCTGGAACTGCTTCCCAATCAACAGCCAAGTCTTTCACTTCATAGTCAGATTTTCCTGTGAGTAGACAGGAACTTTTTGCTGGTAACTCAAGGTTTTGTCCTTTAGCAACCAAGCGAGAGGATTTGGCAACAGCAACAGGTTTTACTTGCTGAGCAAGTCTTTATCATTTGTAAGTGGAGACTGGTATTCACTCAGAATATCTCCGTTTTTCGGCCTTAACGACAACATCTGAACTGGATCCCCTTCACGCACACTTGGAATCACTGTTGCAATACCATTATCGAGTACACTTGCTGTTACAGTTGGTGCTTGGTCTTCTTTAGCTTCAGATAATAGTCAGTCAAGCCTAGGGTTAAAGTTTGGCAAATCTTTTCCATCTACTTGGATTTGAGCTGAGCTTTCTTAGCTGCAGCTACTTGTTTAGAGAAGATTTGAATTTCTGTAATGGAAGCACATTTACCATCTGGTCTAACCATACGGATACGAACCGCATAGGTATTGACTTTATCAAAGCTAAAAGTGGGTCATTTCTCCCGCTCTTACTTGATCTGGAGCTTTAAGATTTGTCACTTGTTTCCAGTTGTTGCCATCGTTAAAGACGTAGTCTTCACTAGCTACAAAGCTTGGATTTTAGGAACTGTTGGAACATCTGTTCCCACACAGTATTCGATGACATGAGACTTAGGTGCACCAACACCGTGGTCTTCGTGGAAGGCAACATTGAGATTGTCAACCGAACGTTTAGACAGGATACCAGAATCACCAAAGAGGATTCCCACTGATGCTTCACTTGTACGGTTCCAGTTTGTCCAACGGTTAGCTGGTTGATCATTAAATGAGATTAGTTTGTCATTGACATTGGCTACTGAGTCACTTGGATTTGAGTCTGATGCAAGGCAGTGGTAACTCTGAACCTGTCCACTGGTCGAAATGTAGCTTTCAGTTTCTGTCTCGAGCAGAAACACGCACATGAAGTTTCGTTGGTAATGAGTACCTTCGACTGCCCTGCCACTGTATAGTTACCTTCAGTTGCATATTGGCTTGGTCAATAGCATCCCAAGTCACTTTAGCTGAAGATACTTGGCCGTTTGAGTGGTAAGTACGAACACTTTCTGGTAATTGAGGAGCTTCTGAAACTGGAGTTGTTGTAGTCACTTCTTCGACTGCAATGATACCTTCTACAGAAACTTTAGCATGAGCTTCTTTTCAATTCTTCTACTTTACCTAGAACATCTAAAGCTGAGTAGTTTGTAGGTCTTCCTTAGCAACTGCTTGCCAAAGTTTACCTTGTAAACTTTCTTTGGATCCTGTCATATTCTACTGTGACTGTAGTAGGAGACTTGGTTCTTGATTCAAACCTGTCACGAAGCTGACTGGTCGAATGGCTTGGACAACTATTTTCAGTATTTGCCTGAATATTCAAGTCAATCTGACCTTCAGCTCCCTTCAAATTGAGCTTTCAAAGTTACTCGACTAGGTTTATGCAGTCTAAGCATACCTTTCACGAACAAGTTACGTCTCCTTCACCTGATGTTGAGAAGGTTACCTTGTCAGCTTTAAGACTGCCTAAGTTCCATCTTGATACTGAGCCAAGATTTTGATACCAACTGTTTGGTCTTCTTTCAGTGCGTCTGCATTTTCAACTTCTAGGCAAACGCATTCAATCTGAGGAGCTTTTGTGAATTGGATAGCATAAGTCTGAAGTGCTCACCATCATTTGGTTGAACATAAATGCTAGCACGCATTACATTTTGCTTCGTTAGCTTGAATAACAGTAACTTGCGCATTTTCAGCTAAAGCTCTGACTTCAGGCAAAGTAGCTCCATAAAGCTGTTTATGGTAGAACCTGATGATCAGTTGAGAGTCCTTCATCACAGGCTGGTCTGCAACAGTTGACTAGTCGGTACCACTGGTGCAAGCTGCTTGACCTGGCAACTACAAAGGTTGTAGCGATTATCATCACCTGAAATCTCCTTTTGGCTTGGATACGAGAGCCTGGGATAGTTAATTTAGCTTGATCTTCAGCTGCTAACTTCCCACTTATCAACGTCATAGCTTCTAGAGTACCATCTGACAATACATAGATAACAGATGGATCAACACGTACTCAGATCTGTAGTTGATGCCTCTCTTAACTGCACAGGTACTAGCTTCGAGCCAAGACTTCAACACGCGCTTCATATTCTTCCTTCTGCCACACCTTTAACAGTCATGCGGGTTGGTTGACATCAACGCGTGACCATTCTTACTGGAAGTTTTTGCAGCTCGCCATCACTGTAGATAAATCCTACTGTGAAAGGCATTTCTCGCTGCTTGACCGATTACAGTACGAACTTTAGGACCTTCTGTACCTAAAACAGTCCTCTTGGTCTTTCTTACCTGTGAAAGATAGTTGTTTGACCAGATTTCAAGAAATCAGAGTGAGCAGTCAAGGTGAATTTACCTGCTTGCTCAGTTGATTTGACAATCACAACACCCTTACCATTAGACTTCTGCGAATCCATGAACCATCTGCTTGTTCTTTTTGTAACTTTCACGGCTGACTTTGTTCCCCCGTTATCCACACCGACAATCTGAGCCTTGTCCATGCAACTGGAAGCGAACAAGATTATTGGCTGTAGGAACTACGTTACCTTTACTGTCAACAACTTCATGTAGTAGAATATAAGTGAGGTCTTTTCGTCCGCATGCATAGCATTGTTCTTCTGACTCAAACGAACTCTCTGCAGGTTCTCCAGCAGTCAAGAATCTTATCACGAGCAATGATATTACCTGCTTCGTCACGAGCTACTGCTTCTAAAGTACCAGCTTCATGAGCAACCTTCCATTCAAAGGTGAGAGTTCATTCGGTTTAGCACCCTCTTGGTAGCAAGTACGTCCATCACTTGTTTGTTTTTAGTAAATGTCTTCTTGCCTAGAGTATTACCATTCAAAATAGTTCTACACTGTTGCACATTAGAATAGGCACGGACTGGAATATTACCATCTGCATCCGCTACTTTCTCTTTTCAGGTAGGATTTCCCAGTTCCAGTGAGGAAGAGTGAACCATTGGTTTCTTCTCAGCAGAAACCCATTGGCTTTGATACAAGAAGTAGTCATGTTTTGGAATACCAGCTGTATCTACGATGCCAAAGTACGAGCTTTTAACCGGTGTGTGTGTTTTGGTTGTGCCATGGAGTCGGTTCACCGATATGGTCCGTACCTGTCCAGATGAACTGACCTGCATAACCAGCATTGTCACGGTCAAAGTCCAAGATGCTGTGGCTGTTTACTTTTAAACCAACACTGGTCATTACCGTAGTCTGATTGCTCGTAATTACGGTAAGCTTGATTGCTAGTGACCAATTCACGTTTCTGGACGAATAATCTCCACGTACGGGGTATTTGCTGAGGAAGTTTCAGATCCGTAAATCAACCAATTTGGATGTTTCGCACGAAGTTTCTTTGTAGTTATCTTCTGAATAGTTAAACCAACGCAGCATCAAGTTCATTGTGCAATCTTTTTCATGGTCACCACTACCATCACCAAAACGGAACTTATCTGCTCCCCATAGTGACATAGCGTGTCTTATCAACAGCCTTGATAACCTGAACCAAGCGTTTAACTGCGTTGCTAGAGAACGAGGTTTCCGTCTGCTTCACCGATTTCTATTACCGATAGACCACATAACGATAGCAGGGTTGTTCTTTCCTCGTTCAACTACATGGTACGAAGGTCAAAATCAGACCATTTTTCACCTTTTTAGCTTCTGGGTGGGTAGCATCTTATCAAAAGAAACGACCGTAGTCATACTGTTTCATCCACCATACCGAAGTATCGAAGGCTTCTTCTGGACCAACAAACCAGACTCTCCAGCGGCAATCTGCAAAGTCTGCTCACTAGCTGGGTTATGAGTTGTACGGATAGAGTTTCATCCCATATCCTTCATTTGTTTTCAGACGACGATATTCTGCCTTAGTTTTCTTCAGCTCTAAGAGCTCCGATGGTCATGGTGAAGAGAAACACCATGGAATTTAATGCGCTCACCATTCAAAGAGAAGCCTTCGTTTGGAGTCCAGTGTATAGACGGTAACCAAACAAGTCTTTTCTTAGCATCCACCAACTGGCCATGCACGATAAACACGTGTCACCAATTCATAAAGGGCAGGGTTGGTCGCCATTCACTGTCCACAGTTTTGGGTTTTGTCAACTTGCAAAATAGAGCATTTAAACCTGGTTGATTGATGAGCTTTTCAAGACTTGACTAGCTGCACGAACGAGATCACTGTACAGCTTGTCCTCCATGTTCGATGATTTGATACCAGCTACGATTTCGTGGTCTTTGTCATCTGTATTCACAATCTTTACTTGTTACGTGAGTATCATACCTTACCATTCTGTTGTTTTTCAAGATCTGGAGTTAAGATGGTTGATACCATTTTTCTCAGCATGAACCTTATCTCGTGACTTCAGGTGCAACATCACGGTAGATCCTGCTTCCTGAGTGCAACTGCATACTTGGTTGTTTATTGATTGCATGAACTGCAATGACGTTTTCGACCGTCTTTATTAAGATAATCAGTGATGTCATAAGAGAATTGGTTGTAACCGTTTGGATAGTGTCCAACTAGCTGTCCATTTACATAAACCTGAGAATCCATGTAAACCCCATCAAATGTGATACGAACATTCTTATTAAGGTCTTTTTCATCTAGTTTAAAGGTCTTGCGGTACCAAGCATCACCACCATTGAGTTGTCCACCCTCATTTTTGGGCAGGTGAATCATGATCGAAGTCATTGTAGATACTCCAGTCATGAGGAAGGTCTAATTTCTTCCAGCTTGATACATCTGCATCTGGTTTGATAGCGTCTTTGGAATTAGCATTGAGTCTAAAATGCCAGTTTTGGTTAAATTCTACTTACGGTCCTCAACCAATTGAGTTTACCTCCTCACTGGTAGCCGGTTTTAGATCCGGTTTTTCCGTTTGAGAAGATTGATCTTGAGTAATTGCTTGAGGTTTCTATATCTAAGATGGAATCCTCTTTCTTTATCAGAATCTGCTTGTACAGTTTGGTCGTCCTGTCTTTTCAACTTCATGAGCTGGTGTAGCAACTTCTGCAGCTGAGTTCAGTTGATGCTGGTTGTTCTAGACTTCTTGTTTCACCAAGTCTCCTCTATGAGAGTCATCCTCTACTTTTCTGCAGCAACTGCAATTGGAGTTTCATCAGCTGAAACTTGGTTTGCACCAGCCATTACTTGCTCCAAATAAGACTGAGCAAGTACCGATGACTCACAGAGCAAGTTCCAACGGTAAATTTTCGGATACTGTACACTCTTTTTCGATTCCAATGATCTTTTCTCATAAGATCCTCCTCATATTCATGTAACCGCTTCCAATTTTATGTAAGCGCTCTACTTTTCAGTAGTATTTTGCTTCTATTTTATAAAATAATATAAGAAAAATTCAATAGAAGTCCTGTAAAAATCATACTTTTGATTCTTTTTCTCATAATTTGTAGAAAACTTCTAAAAATCTCAATGTACATTTAGTGAATGATTTTTACTAA